>Ga0123353_10004829_pt1 | contig 17510 bp, 13 predicted proteins | sample TergutLab28metaG_3_FD_92763 | JGI IMG/M metagenome (GOLD analysis project Ga0123353, IMG submission 92763) | Labiotermes labralis P3 segment gut microbial communities from Petit-Saut dam, French Guiana - Lab288 P3 | ecosystem: Host-associated > Arthropoda: Insects > Digestive system > Gut ...
AGCCGACGCCGTTCCTTCATGCTCATACGTAATGTCACGTCCATTCACCTGACATACCCCATCAGGCACAGGGGTGACACTTCTATTGAGACAAGGGGATGTCATTTCTATTGCGACGCGACACAGTTACCGCACCGTGAGGAAGAACTCCATTAATTTATTGCCGGCGTTGATGTGGAGGTCGCTGTCCTGGGCGGAGGGCTCGTCGAAGGTGGCCTTGACGACGGACTCGATGCGTTTGCCGGCCAGGGCGTAGGGGACGGGGTCGCCGGTGTGCGTTCGGATCGTGCAGGGCGTCGGATGGTCCGGCAGGACGAGGATTCGCCAGTCGTCGCCTTCTTTTCGCAGCCGTTCCAGCACCGGGGCGACGATGTGCTGGTCGATCTCGCCGATGGCGCGGACTTTTCCGGCGACGTCGGCATTGTGGCCGCACTCGTCGGGGGCCTCCACGTGGACCACGACCAGGTCGTACTCGTCCAGGGCCGCCACCGCGGCGGCGCCTTTTCCGGCGTAGTTGGTGTCGAGGAACCCCGTCGCGCCGGGGACCTCGATCGCCGGCCAGCCGATGAGTTTGGCCAGTCCGCGAATCAGGTCGACGGCCGTGATGGCGGCCCCGCGAAGTTTGAACTGGCTTTGGAACGACGGCAGATTGGGCATTTTTCCCTGTCCCCACAGCCAGATGTTGGTGGCGGGATTTTCGCCCAGGTCGCGTCGCACGACGTTGACCTCGTGCGCGGCCAGGATGGCCTGGCTGCGGTCGATCATCGTGCGGAGGAGGTCGGCCTTTTCGCCCTGCGGCAGGTGGGCGGCGACGGGCTTTCCGAGGATGTCGTGCGGCGGGGTGGTGGAAACGTTTTTCAGTTCGGCGCGAATGGTCATCAGGTGCCGGTAGCTCACGCCGGGGTAGAACCGCACCGTCTGCCCGCCGAGAATGCGATGGATCTCGCCGATCAGGGCGGTGGCTTCCTTGGTGGTAATATGGCCGGCGGAGTGGTCCTCCATGATGCCGTCGACGATGGTGACGAAGTTGCAGCGGAGGATCCATTCGTCGGGATCGACGATCAGGCCTTGGGCGGCGGCCTCGATCGGGGCCCGGCCCGAGTAGTGTTTGCGCGGGTCATAGCCGAGCACGGCCATGATGGCGACGTCGCTGCCGCAGTACATTCCCTTGGGCACGGTCCGTACGGTGCCCACGCGGCCATGGGAGGCGATCCAGTCCATGGTGGGTTTTTTCGCCACCTGGAGCGGCGTTTTTCCATCCAGTTCAGCCAAGGGCACGTCGGCAGCGCCGTCGGGGATGATGAGTGCGTATTTCATACGAAGAAGACTATCCGAAATACGCAGCGACTACAAGCCCGCCGCGTGCGGGAACAGGGTCTTTCACTTCGCCTTTCGCGAAAATGAAAACACCTGTAACGCTGCTACAGTCTCATTTTTCTTCGTTTTTTTCTTGGGTGACGTGCACCTCTTGGTGAAGCCGGACGATTTCCCCATGGACGATTTTTCCCATTGGCATCGCCAGCGGTGGTGGTTACAATTTTTATTCAGTTCGATATTCACCATTTGCGGAAAGGGTTTGGCCATGGCTCGTGATCTTCTCTCTCGCGTTCTCGTCGCGTGTTTTGCGGCGGCGATGGGGGTTTCCGTGTCGGCGGCGGAGGCGGCCACGAAACCCGTTGCGGCCCCCAAGCCCGCCGCGACGCCAACGACCAACGCGGCGACGAAGCCTGCCGCGACCACAAAACCCGCCGCGGCGGTCGAGGCCGGCACTCCGGTCGTGGCCGACGCGCTGACCAACACCGTCGATCCGTTCGACATGGCCGATCAGAAGCTCAAATTCCTCAAGGCGGCAGGGAAAACCGGCGAACTGGACGCCAAAACGTTTGACGCCGACCGCAAGGCCGGCGGCAATCTCATCATGCCGTTCGAAAAATGGGAAACGGCCGTCGCGTTCGACAAGAACAAAAACGCCACGCTGGACTGGTTCGAGTTCGAAGCCTATCGCCAGGCGATGCGAAAGGCCGTCCTGGCGGCGTGCGACAAGGACAACGACAACAAACTCACCGGCGACGAACGCACCGCCGCGTTGAAACGGCTCACCGACGGCAAACTGGTCATCAAACCCGACCCCGAACGCGTCGTCGCCCGACCGTCGCAGGCCGGACCGACCGAGGACGGCGAGCCCGGCCGCCGGGGCGTGGTGAGGGTGCGGGTCGAGGGCGAACCGTTCGGCCCGCCCAAGTACACGCCCAGGCCCGAGGAGTTACAACGATGGGACCTTGACGGTGACGGCGAACTCAACGACGAAGAGATGGCCACGATGTTGCACGACCAGGCCTGGGACTTCACGCCGGAACCCATGCAGGAGTTCGCTCTGCGGAACTTCGATGCCGACGGTGACGGCAGGATCGACCGGGCGGAATGGCAGGCGTACCGGGCGTTCACGGCCGAACTCAGCAACTCCTACAGGGACTGGATGACGCAGATGATGGGCCTCGACAAGGACGCCACTCCCGAACAGATCGGAAAGACCATGCAGCCGATCGTGAACAACGTGATGCAGGCCCTGCAAAAACGCGCCAAACCCGACGATGGCGAGCCGGAGATGTGGTATCAGTCGGAGAACATGAAGGGCGGCTGGGTGGCGGACATGGCCATCGGTCAGGCCCTGTACATCCTGCGGTTCGAACGGCAGGCGTTGGCCGATCACGGCGGCACGGCCAGCGACGCCACCCGGGCGGCCTTGCGAAAGGCCTACGAGGCGGACATGCGCCAACGGATCGAAAAGGCCGACGTCGGCAACAAAGGCCGCCTGACCCGCGAAGAGGCCGAGAATTTCCTGATCGACCTCATGGACGACTATGTCAAGGAAGGTTACGACTACGGCCAATCGCAGAAGAAGAACAAGTAGCACGTTTTGTTTGTGTAGCACGTTTTGTTTATTGGCATCGCCGTCGGCGGTGGGTACAATTTTTGTTCAGGTCAATCCTCACCTTTTGCGGAAAGGGTTTTTCCATGACTCGTGGCCATCTCGCGCGCGTGTTTGCCGCGTGTCTTGCGGCGGCGATGGTGAGTTCCGTGTCGGCGGCGGAGGCGACGACGAAACCGGCCGCCTCCACCCAGCCAACGGTTTCCGCGGCCACGGCCACTCAGCCGGCGGCGGGGAATGTTGTGCTTCGCGTCACGGGGCCGCTGGCGGCGAAGGAGATGATGGACCTGTTGGTGATGGAGTTCAGCCTGGCGTCCTTCGATGTGGAAGCGGCGACGCCGGGGGCGATTGAGTTGGACTATGCCCGCAACGATTCCGCCCGCGGAGCGGCAGGGGCGTTGCTGGCCGGTCGGGATTTCATCTTGACGCTGGGGCCGGTGAGCGACGCCGACCTGGCGGCGGCGAAGGATCGTTGGGCGGCGTTGGCGGCGGTGGAGCACGTGGTGGCGGCCCGGGCCGTCGCCATTGTCGTGCATACGCAAAACCCTGTCGAATCGCTGACGATGGACCAGTTGGCGGCGTTGTTTTCGGGGAAGGCGAAGGACTGGGCTGCCGTTGGCGGGCCGGCCAAGGCGGTGCGGCGGTATGGGCTGGCGTTCAGCCATCCGCAGACGAACTTGTTTCACGCGAAGGTGTTGCCGTCGGCGGGGTGCGGTCCGATCACGCGGCGGGCGGCGTCGGCCGAGGTGCTGTCGGCGGTGGCGGACGATCCGCAGGCGGTCGGGTTTGTGGACGCCGCGTCGGCGTTGGCTGCCGGCGGTTCGGTGAAGATCGTTGCCATCGAGTTGCCGAGCGCCCCCGCGGCGGCCGATGACGCGACAACCGTTGTGCTTGTCTGGCCGGCCGTGCGGACGATCAAGGACGGCACGTATCCGCTGGCGACCACGCTGGTGTTGTACATGTCGCCGCAGGCGTCCTCGCAGTCCCAGGAGTTCATGAAATTTTTACAAGCCGGCAAGGGCGACGCGATCCTTCAGCGGCACCATTTCCTGCCGACACTGCGGACCGAGAGCACCGCCGCGTCCGCCGCCTCCGGCCGTGTCACGAAAACAAAAATACCGCCGCCACCGCCGTCACCGTCACCGTCGACAAAAACACCGCCCACGCCCGTTCCGAACCCCGGCAGGGACATCACCAGATTCGGCCATCGGTCCGGCGAACTGACCGACAAAAAATTGGCCGAGATCGTCGCCGCCAACCCCAACCTCACCGCCATCACGCTCGCGGACATTGGCCCGGTCGGTCAACTCACCAGCCTCCGCCCGCTGGAGCGGTTGAGGAATCTCGAACGCCTGGAACTTCATCAGGCCGGGAACATCAAAGACCTCACGCCGCTGGCGAGACTGCCGAATCTCAAAACACTGGTGATTTTAAACATGGAGGCCGACGATCTTTCGCCCCTGGCCAAGCTGCCGAATCTGGTGGAACTCGATCTGAGCTTCGCGAAAAACGTCACGGACCTCAAACCGCTCAGCCGGCTTGTCAATCTGGGTATCCTGCACATGAACAGTTGCGAGAAGATGGCCGACCTCACGCCGCTGTCCCGGCTGCCCAAGCTGTGGAATCTGAGCCTGGCCGGTTGCAGCGGCGTCCGCGATTTTTCGCCGTTGGACAAACTGCCGAAACTGACCCACCTGGTGGCCAGCAGCAATCCGCACCTTACCGTCCGCATGGTTGAAACCATGACCAACCTCCGCGAACTCCATATTCGCAGTTGCGCAGGCATCTCCGCCGCTGAGGCGAAACAGCTCGCCGACCGCCTGAAAAAATGCACGGTTTTTCACGACTGACGGTTTGACACGGCATAGAATGCCTTGGAAATTCGCTCTGGAAATTTTACAAGGGGATTCTATGAACTCACAGGCGTGCCGTGCGGTTGGGTCGTGGTTGGCGGTTCTGGCGGCGGGGTTGATGGTGTCGGCCGGTTGCGGGTCGTCGTCGCCGCCGGCGGGGAATTCGGGGCGGCTGGGGTTTGCGTCGCCGTCGATGTCGGGCGGGCATTTGCCGGTTCCGGAGGCGACGCTCTCGGCGGAGGACCGGGCCTGGGAGGTGTTTCAAGCCAGTCGGGCGGGCGACTGGGAGGCGGCCATGGGCTGCTACGGGGCGTTGGCGACGGATGTGAAGCACATTCCGCGGACGGCGGACAATGCCGATCTGATCGCGCGGGTCGAGGCGACGCTTCGCGACCTGCACGACGCCATCTACGTCCACGACATGCCCAGCGCGATGAACTTCTCCAACGACATCACCGCCTTGACGGCCCTGCTGGCGGACCCGTATCGCAAGGAGGTTCCCACCGAGGCGAAGATGCTGGCGTTTTACGCGAGGCGGCTTGAGATTTTCGTGATGTCGGCCGATTTGCGGGAACTTCGCGAGTCGGCGACGCAGATGGGCGTGTACTGGCAGCAACTTCGGCCGCTGGTGGTCGCCCGACACGCGACGACGCTGGCGGACGAATTCGGCACGACGGTGGCCCGGACCCTCAACGCCCAGCAGGTCACCGACTTCATCCCCCTCGTCGCCCCCGCCCAGCAACAGGCCGACGCGATCGACCTGCTGTTCCGAACGACGGAGGAGGATTGATCGTTCACTCACTGCACCCGGATCGCGACCATGGACAGGTCGTCGCCGCAGGTCTGCAAGCCGGTGAAGCGGCGCATCTCCCAAAGGACGTGCTTGACGATGCCGTCGGCGTTGTATCCGGCGTTCAGGGCCGTCCGCAGGGCGGATTCGGCCCGCTCGATACCGAAGTCCTCGTCGTGGAAATTCATGGCTTCGTGGAGCCCGTCGGTGTACGCCAGCAGCACGTCGCCGCGCTGGAGGAACGTCACGTCGTACCGCCAGCGGAAATCCGGTTCGATGCCCAGCACGCCGCCTCCGGTGGACAGGCGGCGGATCGCGTTGTCCCGCAGCAGCAGCGGCGGGGGATGTCCGGCGTTGGCGTAGGTGAACCGCCGCGTCCGGTAGTCCAGCACGCCGTAGAAGAGCGTGGCGAAATCGCTGGTGAGCTTGTCGTCGCACAGGTCGCGGTTGACCCGCGAGAGCACGCGGCCCATGTCGTAGATGTTCGTCGCGTGCGCCCGCAGCGAGGCCCGGATCGAGGCCATCAGCAGACTCGCCCGCACGCCCTTGCCCGCGACGTCGCAGATGGCCACGCCCAGGTTGTCCGGCGGAAGGTCGATGAAATCGTAAAAATCCCCGCCCAGTTCGAAGCACGGAACGTAGATCGCGCCGAAATCGAACCCCGTGAGGTTCGGCGGCTGATCCGGGATCATGTGCCGCTGCACGTCGGCCGCCAGCGACAACTGCCGCTTGATGGCCGCGGCGTGGAGCGTTTCCTCGTACAGCCGGGCGTTGACCAGGGCGGCGGCCCCCTGCGCGGCGATGGCCTGGATCAGTTGGATTTCGAACCCGTCGAACTGGTGTAACTCCCCCATGTACACGCGGATCACGCCCTCGGGATGGCCCTTGTAGAACATCGGAACCACCAGCGCCGAGACGATGCCTTCCTCGCGGGCCTCGGCTTGGTAGAGCACGCGCGGGTCGGTCTGCGAGTCGGCGATGTAGATCGTCTTTCCGGTCGCGAGCACCTCCTGGTCGATCTGGCTTTGCGAGACCAGGATCGGCCCTTTGCCCAGGTACGCCGGCGACATGTGATGCACGGCCGTGATGACGAGTTCCTTGTGGTCCTCGCTCAGCATTCGGATCATGCAGCCTTTGGCCTTGATGGTGTCGACGACGGTTCGCGCGACGGTGTCCAGGACGGTCTGGAGGTCGTTGGCGGCGGTGAACTCGGCTGTAAGGCGATAGAGCGTCGCCAGTTGCTCGACGCGTTCGCGGAGAAGGCTTTCGCGGTCGGTCAGCCGCCCGATCATCGCGGCCATCAGGGTCAGCAGCCACAGTCCCCGGCCGTCGTGGTCGAGGTCGTCGCGTTCCATGACGATTCGACCGGCCACCTGCCCGTCCAGGAGAATTGGCGCGTCGTAGGTGTCGGCCCGTTGTGAGGCCTGCCCGTCGTGGAGCCACCGGCCGATGATCTGTTCGTCGGGCAGCGGCGGCAGGGTTTGGATGATTTCGCTCCGCGTGGGGGTCAATGGCATGCCGGCAGCGTCGCAAATCCGCAACGGCACCTGCGCCACCGCCGTAAACGAATCCTGCAACTGCTGGAGGGTCTGCACATCCAGATAATCGGTCAAACTGGCCACGACAAGGGTTCCTTACTCACGTTCAACTTCAACCGACAACTATTGTAACCGTTTCGCTCGGAATGGCCGATTCTTTTTTTCGTAAACCAGGGTGCGAGGTCACTCACAGGTGCGAGTCGCCCCATGAAGAGGAATTGTTTTTTCTCGTTCGAGGCTGTACGCTGTATCGAGTCGACAACCCCAAAACGAGGCCATCGTATGCGGATTCGAATTGTGCTGTTTTGTCTGGCTGGATTGACCGTGACCGCCTGCGACAAGGAGGCGGGGAATTCGTCCGCGCCCTCGCGGAATCCGGCGGAACTGGTGGAAAATTTTGCCCGGAAATACGTGGCCGCCAGCCCGGACGACGCCGTGCCCGACGAGGCCTTGCGGGAGATGGTCAACCTGCTGCTCCAACGTCCCGCCGGAAACGACGAGGACTCGGTGCAGCGCCGCGTCGAGAACATGGACACCGTTCTGGCCATGGGAGGAGCGCTGGAGAAGGCGTTTGCCCATGCGGCCAATTTGTCGCAGGTGCATCGCCTGATGCTCCAGGCGGCGGATTTCCTTGCCCGGGCGAGGCAGGACGAGGCGTCCATCGCGCAGGTCAACACGCTGGTGGACCGCGTTCTCGGCGACGACACCGCCGACGCGGAAACGAAAGTGACGGCTGATTTCGTCCGCACCATGCACCGCGCGCAAACCGCGGGCCAACCCGCCGCCGATGCGGCGAAGCAGATCGAAGCGTTTGTGGACCGCCACAAAAACACCCCGTCCGCCGGACAGGCATACGGGCTCGGCGCGAGCCTGGCGAACCAACTGAAACTGACGGACTTGCGGGCACAGTACGTGAAGGTCCTCCAGGAAAACTACATGGACGACCCGGCCGTGCTGAACTACCTGCGGGCCTTGAAGGATTGAATGGAATGGACATGAAGACACAGGTGATTCCGTCAGATTCGGCCTCTCCGTGGGCGGCGGCTCGGGTGGGGGCGGCGGCGTTGCGCGACGGGAAGCTGGTCGGTTTTGCGACGGAGACGGTGTACGGCATCGCCGTCAACGCGGCCCGCCCCGACGCGCTGGAGCGGTTGCGCGAGCTCAAGAGCAGGCCCGCCCGGCCGTTCAGTCTGCACGTGGGGCGGCCCGAGATGATCTATCGCTACGTCGCCGACCCGCCGGAACTGGCGAGGCGGCTGATCGACAAGGCGCTGCCCGGACCGCTCACGCTGCTGCTGCCGGTGGGCGGTTCGTTCGCGGCCGATTCGCCGGGCGGCCGCGATCCGGCCTTGTATGACCGGCTCGTCTGTGACGGCGTGTTGGGCGTGCGATGCGTGGCTGAACCGACCGCCCAGGCGATGCTCGATGCCGTCGAGGACCCCGTCGTCGCGCCCAGCGCGAACCTGGCCGGGCGACCCTCGCCGCGGTCGGCGGCCGACGTGCTGGCCGACCTCGACGGAAACATCGACCTGCTCATCGACAGCGGACCGACCCGTTACGGGCGCGACAGCACCATCGTGGACTTCACCGGCCCCGAGTGGCGGATCGTCCGCGCCGGCGTGATCGACGAGCGGATGATCCAGAAGATGCTCGCCCGGCTGTACGTGTTCGTGTGCACGGGCAACACCTGCCGCAGCCCGATGGCGGAGGGTTTGGCCCGCGTGCTGCTGGCGAGGCGGCTTGGCGTGGCGGTGAAGGACTTGGCGTCGCGCGGCGTGGAGGTGGTGTCGGCGGGGATTTACGCGTCCGAGGGGTCGTGGGCCAGTCCCGAGGCGGTGATTGCGGCGTCGGCGTTCGGGGCGGACATTTCCGCCCATCGGAGTCGGCAGTTGACAACGGAGTTGATTCAGTCGGCCGATTTGGTATTTTGTATGACGGATCACCACGTCGAACAAGCCGTAGGACTGGCGCCGCGGGCGGCGTCGCGGATTGTTCGGCTGGACCCGCGGGGCGACGTGAGCGACCCGATCGGCGGCGACGTGAGCGAGTATCGCGACACAGCCGCCCAGATCGCGGAGGCGTTCGCGCATCGCCTGGACCGAGGATTGCCATGAAAATCGCCGTAGCCGCGGACCACCGCGGACATGAAACCAAGGACAAAATCGCGGAAATTCTGCGGGCCGAGGGCCATGAGGTGCTGGATATGGGCACGAATTCCTCGCGCGCGTGCGATTTTCCGGACTTCGCGTATCCGGCCGCCCGGGCCGTCGCGGACGGACATGTGGAGTTCGCGGTACTGGTCTGCGGAAGCGGGATCGGCATGGACATGTGCGCCAACAAGGTGCACGGCATTCGGGCCGCCTTGTGCCACGACGAACTGACCGCGACGATGTCCCGCCGCCACAACAACGCCAACGTGCTTTGCCTGGCCGGCGACATGCTGGGCGGCGAACTGATCCGCCGGATCGTGCTGAGTTGGCTGAGCACCCCCTTCGACGGCGGCGCCCGCCACGAACGCCGCGTCCGCAAAATCGCCTGGATCGAACAGGGCAAAGACCCGACGACGTACAGCGAAGAGAACGGCGCGGCGGAATAGCATGACGCGGGCGACGAACGAATCGGACAAAGAGGGCGGCGGTGGCGGCGGTCCTCCGACGAACATCGGCGAACTTTTTGACATGGCCATGAAACGCGGGGCGAAGGGGACAGAGTATATTTTCTATGGCGAAGTCAGCGACGATGAAGCCCGGCGAATCCAGGACGCCACCGGCATTGACGCGCGCGGGGCCGTTCACATCATTAACGAACAGGAAATCCGCCACGCGATGAATGAGCATGGAGGGCGGGGTGAAGAGCGTAAAGGACAATTGCCCATCACCAGAACAGACATCGAAAACATCCGTGAGTACGTGCGAACCGCCGACAAGGTACGATTGGAAGGAAAAACAAAGGTAGGGCAGGACCTGATCCGCTATCAGAAACGCATAAACGGCCATATTGTGGTTGTTGAAGAATTCCGCAAGGGCAAACGAGTGTTAGCCTTCAAGACGATGTGGAAATACAAGGCATGGAAAAGCAAAGCCGACTGAAGCGGGGTCCTTTGCCAGCCAAGGGCCAACGCCCGAAGCGATGCACGATCTTGCATCATGCACGCTCTTTGCCGTTGCCGCTCTCGCGACACAAAGGGTAAGCCGCCTCAATCGGCTTCTATACGAATTATCGGCTGCAATCTGGGAAAAATCAAGCGCGGTGGATGAATTTTCTTCTTTGGAAGTGTATTTGCTTCGGATTTCGCGGCTACTCTGCCGGCAGCGATACGATGTCGTTGTACGGCGGCTGGTCTTTGTGTTCCTGCCACCATTGGCGCATTTTTTCGTAGGCGGCGTCGCGGGCCTTGGGGTCGGCGGCGTCGAAACCCAGGGTCCTTTCCACGTTGCCGCCAAGGCCGGCCACGTATCCGGGAGGCTGAAGGCCGTAGTCCAGCGGCGACTGTTTCGTCAGACGCAGCAGGATGTACAGAGCGTGATCGTCCTGATTGTACGTAATCACGATGCCGTCGTAGGTCTTTTGGAACTGGGGGTATTGGTTTTTCCCCAGCCGCTCGACCAGCACGGGAATCAGGCGCTCGTCCTGGATGGCCGCCAGGGTGTCGAAAAACGTGGTGCGATTGTCGTTGACGCGCCCGACCATCTTCCAGCCGTCCGGGAACCGGCTCAGCAGCAGCGGCGTCGCCGGCCGGGCGCGGGGGCCCAGCAACTCCAGGGCCTTGAGGACGTGGGACTGCCAGTTGTGTTCGTTCGCGACGGCCAATTGCTTGCAGAGCAGTTCGACGACACGCTCGTCGCGATAGTGCCCGCTGGCGGCGGCCTGGCAGGCCAGCCGGTGGATTTCCGGTGTTCGGCTGGACAGGCCCAGGACCACCAGTTCCTCGGCGTCGCCCTCGCGGTCCACGTGGAGGAAACTCAGGGCGTGCAACAGCCGTTCCTGGCGGTGCTCCTCCCGCATGAAGAAATCGCGGAAAAGCTGGTCGCCGGTTTTTCCGTCGATGTCGCGCAAGCAGTTGTCCCAATTTGTATGGCTGACCCAGTTTGCCCCGGCGCTGCTGACGATTGCTACCCGGCGGATGACCGTGACCCGGTTGTCGTTCGTGTCCCGGCCGACGGTGGTTTTCCTGCTGGCGAAGCGGAGCAGTTTTTCCCGCCGCGGTTTGTCCAGCGTGGCCGCGTAGGCCAGTCCTTCGGAGAGGGCGGCCATGTGCTGGAGCAGGAATCGTCCCGCGGCGGCGGATTCGTCGATGTTGCCCGGCCTGCCGTCGTCGATCAGCGGCGCGGTCAGCCGGTCGTGCAGGGCCAGCAGACGTTCCTGCGCCCGCGCCCGCGTCGCCGGCGAACCCGCGGACAGGTCCGGCGCGATCGCGGCCACGGCGTCGGCGAGTTCGTTCCGCAGTTCGGCCAGGTCCGGGGCACTGGCGGCCGTCGCCTCGTCCTTCGCCGCCGTGTACGGCCAGGGCGGCGTGACGGCGACTCGCGGCGGCGGAAATTCCATCGGCGCCGCGTCGGCGTAGCGGTCCTTGTTCTGCGCGTACCACTGGTTGAATTTCGCGATGGCGGCCTCGCGGTCGGGACCTTGTTCGAAACCGTACCGCGTGTTGCCAAAGCCGATGCGATCGTCGTCAAGGCCGCGCAACACCACCAGCCGCTCGCGGTTACTGGACGGCGGGTCGTACAGGATCATGCGATACGCCTCGGTCGATTGCCGCGTCAGGCGGAGCAAAAGATGCAGCACCGCGTCGGAGGCGGCCCGGGTGTAGGTGGAGTTCTCGTCCACTCGCCACTCCACGTCGGGCGTGGTAAAGGCCGATTCGAGCATGGTCACCAGCGCGGGAACGCAGCGGGGATCGCGGAGGTCGGCCAGCAGGTCGGCGAGGTTGTCGTCGTTGAAGCGGCTTCGCCGGAGGGCGTCCAGCAGCCGCGGCGTGACGCGGGTGGCGTTCCATGCCCGCAGTTGTCTGGCGGCCTCCACGGCAGGGATGCGGGACGGTTGAGTGCGGTCGCGTGGAATCCACGAGTTGTGATACAGGAGCGATTGATTCCCCGATTCCATGTCGCGGTTGAGGTCGGCGGCGGCGACGGCGGCGATGACGTCTTCCAGTTCGTCGCTGCGGTAGTTTTTGCGTGCGATCACGTCCAGGGCGGCCAGGATGGGTTCCGGGTGGGGCGATTTCAGCGCCACGATCAGCAGCGGTTCGGCCAGCGATTGCGGGACGTCCAGTTTGGCCAGGGCGGCGATGGTGTCGGCGCGTTGGGTGAAGCTTTCGCAGACGCCCAGGTTGAACAGATGCGGATACAGCCGGCGGAATTCGCGGAGGTTTTCCCGCTGCGCGGGGGTCAGCAGGACCATCGCGGCGGACTCCCTCGCCCGCCGGGCGGCCTGCGAGAGCGTGTCCACCGCCCGCGCCCGGCCTTCGGCGGGGGCGGCGGCGTCCACGGCATGGTTCATCAGGGCCGTGGCGAACGTTTCGTGAAGCTGCAACACCGCCAGCCTGGCGGTGTGCGGATCGTCTTTGTCATACAGCCGTGCGACCAGCCCCGCGACACATTCGTCCAACCGCCGCGCCAGCGCCCGCTCGTCGTCGGTCAGACAATCCGGCAACGGCGCCGGCGTCGCGGCGGGAACGGTTGTCGCACCGAGCAGACAGGCGACGATGCAAAATGACGCGGCAAGAACACGCATAACAACCATCGTAATGCAGAAAATCCGAAATTCGAAGCTGCTGCGGATTTTCCGCGTCACACGCCCGCGAACGCGTTGAATCCGCCGTCGACGGCCAGGACGCTGCCGGTGACGAATCGGGACGCGTCGGAGACTAAGTAGAACAGGGCGCCGATCAGGTCGGCGGGGTCGCCGAAGCGTTTCATCGGGGTGTGGCCGATGACGGCCTGGCCTCGCGGGGTGAGTCCGCCGGTGGTTTGATCGGTCAGCAGGAAACGGTTTTGTTCGGTCAGGAAGAAGCCCGGCGCGATGGCGTTGACGCGGATGTTCGGCGAAATGCCAGCCATGTACACGGCCAACCATTGCGTGAAGTTGCTGATGGCGGCCTTGGCGGCGGCGTAACCGACCACGTTGGTCAGCGGGCGGAAGGCGGCCATCGACGTGAAGTTGATGATGTTGCCGGCCTGCTGTTTGGCGAGCACCTGGCCGAACACCTGGCACGGAAGCATCGTGCCGATGTTGTTGAGGTCGAACACCTCCCGCAGGGCGGCGGGGGGGATGTCGAAAAACAAATGGTCAGGTCGGGCGGTGGCTTCGCGCTTGTTCCCGCCGGCGCCGTTAATCAGCACGTCCAGCCCGCCCAGTTTCTCGACGCTCTGGAGGCAGGCGGCGCGAACCTGCGACTCGTTCGTCACGTCGGCGGCCAGGGCGAACACGTTGGCGGCCGACCCGCACCCGGCCGCGGCCTGGCGGCACTGCTCGGCCACGGCTTGGAGTTTCTCCAGCGTCCGCCCGATCAGCACCACGCTCGCCCCGCCCCGAACGAGCGCCACGGCCAATTCCCGACACAACACTCCGGCCCCGCCGGTCAACACCACGTTCTTGCCCGCGACACAAAACAACGATTCAACGCTCATGGAAGGTTCCCTTTCGTTCGGCAAATTCTACAAGAAATTTCGTTCGTCCGTCAAAAATCCCGCACTCTTGTCATGCGGAAGTCCCACGATTCGCCGGTGTCGACGCGGGTGCGGGTGCCGGAAAGTTCGCCGTCGGCGGTGAGTTTGACCTCGACGTCGAATTCGTAATCGGGATTGGTCCGCACGTGGAATTTCAGCGTCGTACCGTCGAAACTGGCCGCCGTGTACACATAGTGTCGATACCGCGCCACCGGACCGGGCGCGAGCGTGACGGTTCCGGCCGCGTCGGCCGTGATCCGCACCTGCTGCTTATACTTGACGTTGGCCCAAAGCTCCTCCTCCCACGTGCCGGCGATTTTCACGCGGGCGGCGTAAATCCGCTCCAACACGCCGGTCGCCCGCTTCTGAAACGGTTCGCTCACGACGCCCTGGAGCGCGTCGTTGATCGCCGTCTCGGCCTGCTGATCGTGCTTGGCCAACTCCATCGCCGCCAGTTCGGCCCGTTCCCAGTCGTCGTCGCCCAGTTCCGCCAACAGCCGGGCCAACTCCTCCGCCGACAACGAAACCGGACGACTCGCCGACCCGTCCGCCGGCTGACTCGTCGGCTGACTCGTCGCCTCGGTCAGGTCCAGCAACCCCTGCCCGCCGTTCTTGTTGATCAGCATCACGCCGTCGCGGACGGCCACGCGTTCAAACCCGTGCTGCTCCGGTGAAAACTCCGGCGGGCGGGACAATTTGATCCAGTGATACTGTTTCATCTCCTCCGGCGTGGGCATGCCCACCGGCCGCGATGCCGGTTGCGTAGAGGATTGTGTGGTGGGCTGCGTAGTGACCGGCCTCGTCGCCGGTCTCAACGCCGGACGCGTGGTCGCCGGCGTGTCGTCGGTTTCGGCGACAACCGCCGCCGTCAAACCGCCCAGCGTCACCGCCATCACCCCCATCCATAACATCATCGCATTCCGTGTCATCGCGCGTCCTCGAAAGGCACAGTATACGTCGTTTAGATCACGCCCTGCTGCACCATCGCGTCGGCGACTTTGGTGAATCCGGCGATGTTCGCGCCGCGGACGTAATCCACGTAGCCGTCCTTGTCCGTGCCGCAACGAACGCAGCTCGCGTGGATCGCCTGCATGATCCGCTGTAACGACGCGTCCACCTCGTCACGCGACCGCCGCATACAGCCGGCGTTTTGCGTCATCTCCAACCCCGACACCGACACGCCGCCGGCATTGGACGCCTTGCCCGGCGCGTACAGAATCCGGGCGGCCTGGAACGCCTCCACCGCCTCCGGCGTCGAGGGCATGTTCGCGCCCTCGCTCACGCACACGCACCCGTTTTTCACCAGGGCACGGGCGTCGTCGGCCGAAATTTCGTTCTGCGTCGCCGACGGAAACGCCAACTCGCACGGTACCGACCAAGGCCGCTGGCCCGGCAAATATTCGGCCCCCTTGAACTGGTCGGCATACTCGCGAATCCGCCCACGGCGGACGTTTTTCAATTCGCTCACCCACGCCAACTTCTCGTCGGTGATGCCGTCGTTGTCCACGATCGTCCCGTCGGAGTCCGACAGCGTGACGACCTTCGCGCCGAGTTGATTGAGCTTTTGCACCGTAAACTGGGCCACGTTGCCCGATCCGCTCACCGTCGCCCGCTTGCCGGCGACGCGTTGATTTCGCGTCTTGAGCATCTCGGCCGCGAAGTACACCGAACCGAACCCGGTGGCTTCAGGCCGCAGGTTCGAACCGCCCCAATTGAGGCCCTTGCCCGTCAGCACGCCGTTAAAACGGTGCGTCAGGCGGCGATACTGCCCGAACATAAAACCGACTTCGCGGGCGCCCACGCCGATGTCGCCGGCCGGCACGTCAATGTCCGGGCCGATGTACTGCACCAGCTCCGACATGAACGCCTGGCAGAACCGCATGACTTCACCGTCGCTTTTTCCGCGCGGGTCGAAATCCGAACCGCCCTTTCCGCCGCCCATCGGCAGCGTGGTCAGGCTGTTCTTGAACGTCTGCTCGAAGGCCAGGAATTTCAGCGTCCCCAGCGTCACCGACGGATGAAACCGCAGCCCGCCCTTGTACGGGCCGATCGCACCGCACATCTGCACGCGATAGCCGCGGTTGACCTGCACCTGGCCGCTGTCGTCCACCCACGTCACGCGAAACAGGATCGCGCGGTCGGGCACGGTCAGCCGCTCGAGCACGCGGTGCTTCCGATACGCCGGCGTCGCCAACACCACCGGCATCACCGACTGCGCCACCTCGCGCACGGCCTGATGAAACTCCGCCTCTCCCTTCGAACAGGCGATCACGCGCTCCATGAACGCCTCCACTTCCTTCGACACCACCGGATCAACCTCATGCGACATACTCAAACTCTCCTTAAGTTTACGGGGTTTACTATTAGAATTATTTATTACCGGAACGGGGGTCCGATGTCCAGAAAGAAATGGCGGCGCAACGGAAATTTTTTCGAGGAAAGACCCTGCAAATTCCGCAGGGCAATCGCATCAAAATGTCCCCGTTTTTCGTTCGTGGCCTTGTGACCGAAAACTGGTATGTGTGGGGCCAGACTTCCCCGAGAAATTGGGCCTTGGGCGAGTTCGAAGCCTTTGCGCCTCTTCCTGTTCCCGAACCGGCGACGATGACTTTGCTGGCCCTGGGCGGCCTGGCGATGCTGCGGCGACGGCGGTAACCGCGACGCGGAAACACGGAGAGGCGGCGGCACGGAAGGGGGGGCGTGGGCAGGGCAATCGCATCAAATTTGCCCATTTTTCGGCCGTAGGCTGCGGGCTGTGGGGCAGGCTTATGAAGGATTTGACCAAATGATTCATCAGCCTGCCCTACAGCCCACAGCCTTTTTACGGAAAACCTGGAGAATTTCGATGCGATTGCCCTGGGGGCGTGGGTTGTCGAAGAATCTTTATCGGATGACAACCTGGTGTTGTGAAAAACTGCTTGACGTTGGCATCGCGGTATCGTATGGTGTCCTTTCCTGATTCACGGGAGTGTGCCCGAGCGGCCAAAGGGAACAGACTGTAAATCTGTCGGGCTCCGCCCTACGGAGGTTCGAATCCTCCCGCTCCCAGTGGTGCAAACGTGCCTGCCGACGCAAACGCGTCGGTGGGCATGTTGTGTTTTTGCGTCACCGGCCGGCACGTCAACCGTCCCCGTTTCCGTTCGCACGCTGCGGGCGTCTCGCCCATGCCAGCCTCGCCGCGGGCGAGACGTCCGCGTCACGGACACGCCGGCGGGAATTTTTATTTTGCTCACGGAATTTTCTTTTTTATCCGATACGACGGAAGAGTCTATAATCGTGCATTGGCCAAACGTGCATGGGCGGCCTGTCCTTGCCCTGTTTCGCTCTCCGAGCGATGCGGGGGTTCGACGCGGCGAGAACGCCCGTATAACTTTTTTTGGAGATTCGAATGAGCGAGTTTTCTGTAAGTCCCGCGGGTGAAAAATTTCCGTTGCCGAAAAAGGATGAATACGCCGCCGAACTGGCCCGGATCGAGAAACGGGTCGCGGCCGCGAGGGCGGAAGGAAAGGAAATCGTCGTCGTGATGGGCGTGGGGTTCGTCGGGGCGGTCATGGCGGCCATCATCGCCGACACCGTCGACAAGAAAACCGGCCAAAGCAGCAAATTCGTCATCGGATGTCAGCGGCCCAGCAGCAGGAGTTTCTGGAAAATTCCGCTGCTCAACCGCGGCGAAAGCCCCGTCAAGGCCGAGGACCCCGAAGTCGATCCGATGATCGCCCGCTGCGTCAAGGA
>Ga0123353_10004830_pt1 | contig 17507 bp, 11 predicted proteins | sample TergutLab28metaG_3_FD_92763 | JGI IMG/M metagenome (GOLD analysis project Ga0123353, IMG submission 92763) | Labiotermes labralis P3 segment gut microbial communities from Petit-Saut dam, French Guiana - Lab288 P3 | ecosystem: Host-associated > Arthropoda: Insects > Digestive system > Gut ...
GACACTGCTCTTCCACTCCTCAACACTGCGCCACCAGCAGCACACAGAGGCTACGTCCACCAGATTGCCGTCGTGAGCATCTTTTGTTTCCCTCACGTTCTCGCCTAGCTGCCATAATGGATCACGATGTTTTGAACTCTGTAATCGCGGGCGGACAGATCAGTAAATACAGGGCTGATGTAAATTCATGCGCCCCTGAGATGAAATCTGGTTTAAACTCATTGGGTTACTGAATCCTCCACAGAATCTGCAGTGGTACTACGTTGATAAGCGTTAGAAGTGGCCCCTTCTCATAAAGCAGTTAATATCATCAGTGCGCCAATCCGCGGTGTATCTAGCTGTTATTTAGCGACTGATCCGTTCTCTCATATTATAGCACTGTAAAGGTACACTGTAATCACCGAAGCCACGATGCCGATCAGATTCCAGTTCACTGCATAATAAATACTGCCATCTGCCGTAACTGCCATCAACTATTACGCAGTCACGTCTGTAAGTACATACCAAGCTCATATATTTTGCAAGGTAAACAATCGTTTTAAAATCCAACCCCTTAACGTCAACAAATGTTCTCGAACTGCGTAGAAACCTTGAAAGAAAGCGAACTGAGAATATCTCTCGAGAAGGCTTTTTCCGTCCATCTGGTTGGCTGGCACTTCTATTAATGTGTGAAGCTTAACATTGAATTTCAACGAAGTTGTGTTGTTGATACGGCAGCACAGGTGACACCGTGTGTGAGGCAGTCGGGAAGGTGCTTAACTAAGATATTACCGTCTCTAATTGGGCTCTAGATGGGGGTTCAGCTTCATGCGTGATGTTCTGTCTGCAGCCTTACACCAACCGTCGAAAGGGGAGTGGCAAGTGAAGAAGGGTTCACTCTACGGTCACGGATTTAATATATACTCCAATGTACAGCCATTTAGTGTCACAAGTGTTAACCTTTTTGTCAACATGACCTTTCGATTCTTCGAATACGATTTACATTTTTGCCGAATTCACTTCGCTCATATGCGTCTGCGATTATTATTATTTTTTTCTTGGAGCGGGGATAAAGTTTTATGTATACTGAGTAGGTTGCAGACTGGGCGGCCAAGGAATCGCGGGTGGAGTGGAAAGAAATGTTCTTCCAAAATGTCCAGACCGGCTCTGCGGCCCACCCAGCTTCATATCCTTTGGGTACCGCGGGTAAAATGTCCGGGATGTGACGCTAGCCACTCACCTCCAACTTGTGCCGAGGTCAAGAATGCATGGCGCTATACCTCCACTTTTTCATATGTCATGATGAGGGACAGAGTTACGGTTACCGAATTTCACTTTTTCGGAGATTAAGACAGGTATTTCGCCTTTCAGTGCGTTTGTATAGTTTGTTACACGTCTTCAAGTTCACAATCAGTCTCTGTAACAAGTGGCCATTCAAGAATTCGACGATGCAATTCCCATCGCAGTCGCACACCTGCCATGGAAATTGCATAAAGTTGTACCACCCTCCTCTAGTGTGAAATCTGAAACTATAAATTTTGGTGTCTAGTTCATAGAAACTGTGGCTTATTTGCCAAAACTGCAATCGCTTTACAATTTGTGGAACATGCTGTAGTTTGAATTGCGGGATGACGTAGCAAGGATCAGAGCGTAGCGCACGGCTAATTCTGCATTACACGCAAACTGCAAGGAATGGAAGAGCGTTAAACCACATAATAATTGGTTCACAGATAAACTCCATCACGATTTAACTTCCATATGGTCTCTACTGGTTCGTTGGTTAGCTGATTGGTGTTGTGTGTCTGTAAAAAAACTACAAATAAAACAAATCAATTGTAAACTGATCGTGATTTCGGAATAATCTGTTGTAAAGGCCACTGCACAGAGGCAAATGGCCTAAGTAAATCCTCATTGGCTAATACACAGAAGTGTCCTTACTATAACATCAGCCCACATTGGTACGTGCTTTCGTTCTTGCTTAAACATAAATATGCATTATCTCGTTACTTTATTCAAGTACGTGAAAAATGGGAATTATGTAATGGCATTCGTCGTAATAGGTAGATATACAGAGCTTGTTCCTGTCAGGTGGCGTGACGTTTACAACTGTCGTCTAGCAAAGTTTAAAAATGTAGCTGCAATGTTGAGGTTATTTACACGTGTTTATTTCAGCTTCCTCAAGCTGCTGTCTGAAATATTAATATTGGGTTGGCTGAAAAACTGCATTTTCGGAGCGTCTTATCGTGTATAATGTCACAGTAAGGTTACTTTTGACAATTTAAAGCAGATGTTTTTTAACAGAAACGTGTTTATGCCGAAATGATTTGAAGTTCGCTGAGATTCAGTTCTGGGATCAAATCTTTAGGTGCATCATCCCCGTTGTGTTATAAGCAATTAGGGAGGGGGTGGGGTACGTCAAAACACAACTGTCTTGTGTCCTACTTTATTATGCTGACAACATGTTTCGGCCACTGTGGGCCATCTTCAGGTCACAGAAATGTGTATAGAGGAAAACTACACAGAGTATGATCATAGTATAGGTGCATATTCTAAACTTTCAACGAGATCTTGTTGTCGGTTGGATTATACATATTGAGCTGAAGGTACCTCTTCTAAGTAGAGTATAAGAATCTTATGTTTATTGGACCGTGCATCTTTGTGATAGTTGGGGAATAAAAAACCAACTTGTTGTCACTTGCTATTTTATTTCACTTCTTATGTGCCCAACATGTTCCGGACATTAATATATCCATCATCAGGAGCTTGCGACTATTCTGTTGAATTACCACATTGGTCGTATTGTTCTTGGTTCGATGTGTGTTGGAGATTCGATGTGGTTGGGTTGGAGTGGTATCTGTGTTGCAGGCTGAAGCACAACTGGTTTTGTGCTTCAGCCTGCAACATGGATACCACTCCAACCCAACCACACCAAATCTCCAACACACATCGAACCAAGAACATTACGACCAATGTGGTAATTCAACAGAATAGTCACAAGCTCCTGATGATGGATATATTAATGTCCGAAACATGTCGAGCACATAAGAAGTGAAATAAAATAGCAAGTGACATCAAGTTGGTCTTTTGTTTTCAACTATCACAATGATGCACGATCTGATATACATAAGATCCATGGTACTCACTCAATTGATTGCTAGGTAGGCTCCAGAAACAGTATGGATACTGTTCCTGTCAGAAATGAAAGGCCTGTATCCTGGTGCCTTTGTTTTCCAACCTGAAACCTTGTCAATATACTGACTGAGCTCCCCCCATTTGTTTCTTTGGGACTGTCTAAACTTGAGATAAAGGCAATTTTAACAGGCTGACATTTCTTTCTTCCAGATTTACCTTGTGAAGAACCTGAAAGTGCAAATGGTCTGTATTCAGCTACTGGCTCCACAAATGAAACACAACAAATGCTGACAAGTTGGATTGCAAAAGATGGACCTGGAATCTTCCCCTGTACTATGTGCGGTAAAGTGTACCGCTATTATAGGAACCTCCATACACATCGTCGAGAGTGTGGACAGGAACCGAGGTTCCACTGTCCATATTGCTCACAGCGTACAAAAACAAAAAGCAATCTCAAGAGACACATAAGGCTAAAACATTGAATATTGCCATCCGTAACTTGGCTTTATGTAGATGGAAGGAACTGTTTTCGTAGGTTAAACAAATCTGTGCTGAGACTGAATGTGTCAAAGAAGAGTTTAGCATCTCACATTTTTATGTTTTCCAATACTAGTATTTTACACAGGCAGATTATTTTAGAGGGTTCTGCAAATTGTTTAAATTATGCCATTGCTTGTTGTAGGAAGGAACAGTATTTTAGAGGATTCTGAAATTCATTGAACCACTCAGGTGGAATTGTAAGGTGCATGCCATCAAGTCAGGCCACCGGATATTTGGTCTGATAGCATAACTGTCAATCGTGTGGTCTAAACACGTTGAAAATAACACTTACTCTGGTTAGGGCAGATGAAGGCCATGTCATTCATGATGTGTATTTTTCTACCACCACTATGAAAAATTTACGGTCACAGATCAGAATTATTGTCCTGCAATACAGTAAACTTGAATCTTGTCTTCTCCTGTGCAAGGTGTTTTTGGATTTTTAAGAGAGTGTTCCAGCCTTTACTGATTTAAGGTAATTTATTTTTAGTTCACTGTCTGTGTTCTTATTTTTTCTGTGTTTGAATCATCCTGTCTCTCATAATTTGCTTATGGTTCTGTAAATACTTTTCTTTTCAGACTGTAAAACCCTGAAATTTATGCCAGACTGTCCCCTTCGTCCTTGTCCTTCTCACATATTGATTTGTTTATGTAGCTGTTGCTATAGTTGTTTATGCATTTATTTGTGTGTTTATTTATATGTAAAGAAACACTATTTACATAAGACCTGTATGTATTCAATGTATACCTCACAAAAGCATATTGAGATGGGGAATGACACAGCTGATGACAGTAATGGCTATGACAGATCAAATGCAGTATCTGGAGTTAAAGAAACCTGGGTTTCAGGTTTTATGAGTGGACTGGCACATCATGTTAGCAATCCAAAATTTTGTTAGACAAAACTGAACAGAAATATGATGAAATCAGCACTAGTCTTGAACATTTTCCTCACCGTGCTCTAGAGATCATTTCTGACATTGGCTGTATTTACACTAATGTAGTTGAATATCTAAGATTTCTAGTATGTGAGACCTTCCCAACAGATGAGTATTTCTCATTGTTTTGATGGCACCAGATTTCTTTGAAAAGTTGGGGAGTACTAGCCAAATGACACAGCATTGACCTTAGAAGTTCTCCGAATCTCTGGGTTATTTTTATTTTCGAAGTCATACGCTATTTTTTCTTGTGCTACGAATCTGAAACTGGCTTCACAGGCAGAACACAGGACTTTTGTGCCCAAGTGTTTCCATGTTTTGCATAATACTACAAAAACAATGTCTGCAATACTATGCGCTTTGAGTGATGTGATAAAAAGTCAGATTTACAAATATAATTGCGTTACAAATCATGTAGTAGTTTTCTCTCTCATACAACATAACTACGCATTTCAGATATAGCTCAAACACACTGAAAACAAAAGAATCCTCTGTATTTAGATCATTATACATAATGACGGGCCAACATAATTTATGTGACAGTGAAACAAATGAAGTGACGCAGTCGCTGTCAATTTCATTGATAGTTGTTGTGTTAGGTGCTACAATGTATTATCAGTTTACGTACGACCCATCTGCGCACACACAATGGATATTACCAGTTTATTATTGTATACATTAATATCAAGAATTTTTTGACACATTTTTGTTGCTTTTTTGGTTGTGTTGTCATTTTCCATATTTATTTACCAGTTGCTTGCAGTAATGTTTAATTATTACAGGGTTGCGTAATGTAATTATGTGTGTACTGGAACTTGTGATATGGCAGCTACTATGTGAATAGTTAAATGGATAGGAAATACAGTTCAAAGAGATACAAACATTATAAAAATATGTGCTAAGAATGAAAATTCTTTAAGCATTATGAGCAGTATTTTGAAACCATCTCTTCAAACAGTTGTCTGAAAAGGAAAATAGTTGTGAATGTTATTTGATGTTCTTATGGTGATGAATATTAAGATGGTGACAAACAGGTAGCTTCAGAACAATGCAACAGGTTATGTCACTCCACATTCTGGAAGACAGAAACTTTTCCTGTTTTTTAAATGTTAAGTTAGGAGTAACAGGTAGCTCCTGAATGCTGCAAGATGGTATGTGGCACGACATTTCAGAAGAATGGAAGTTTATGCATTTGGGAATACTTTTAGCAGCATTTTACACCAACTGGCCCCACAGAAACTTCACTCCCTGTCACAGAATGTATGTCACTGAAAAATGTAAGATGGCTTTGTTCTCAGATATGCCACCTCATTGCACTAAAGCAACCTGCTTCCTCCATTTTCTGTCATGAAAATGGAGGCAGAAGGCTTCCCCAGAATCTTAATAGACATTACTATTCCACACAGCACCAATTTAGAAGGTTTTGATTTTCACTGCATTCAAGCCTGATATCTCATGTACAAGTGCTTTCTTTTTTTTTAATGTTACATGTAACCATTGTAAAATCGTGCCAAGTTTAAGGACACGTTTTAAAATGAAGTCTGATATACATTAATGCGTGCACTACGAGTATGTTTGTTCCCTTCAGGCTATCCACATTTCATCTGTCATATTGTGAGTCAGAGCATTAATAATAATAATATACCTCAGCCTTTGTAGTTAGTTATCCTGTGTGTTGATAGCATACAGACCTTGTGTGGAAATACACAGTAAGGTGTTGTGAGACCATGAGTCCTATATGAATTGTCATTCTTTTGTAGCAGGATATAACCATTTGAATTCTGAATTTTATTTAAAAACCTAATGTGATATTTTCTTTCCGTATTTTTTGATAACTTGTACTTTACACTGTTGTGAACAAATACTTGAAATATCAAGAGTTGATGGAAATGTTTATTTTCACCCATGCCATAAAATTCATAAGTATTTTGGAATGAAAAATGGATGATGTTACATGATGAAATGTGTTATTTAGAGCATTGCAGAGATTATGGAAGACTGAAAACATATGACTGTTTTGTGTATGAAGTTCCCAGTTTTGACATTCCTACTTTATTTGTTTCATGTGTCAATGTTATAGCATTTTCACACTGTACCAGGCACAAGTGTTTGTAAGTGGTTCTGTTCTTGTAGGATAAGGCCACTCCTATTAAATATAAACATTTTGAAAAATATTTATTATATTTTATGCTAACATCCATTGATGTTTCCACTAGCATCTTTGTTCTATAAAAATCCTTCTCCATTCTTCTCTGTTTTCCCATAAGTATGGCTGTTTAACTCCACTCTACTCTCTGTTCACTTAAGTGCTCCTGTTGTATTTATATCCACTCTCATCTCAACTCCTGTAACTGCTCCTGTTATATCTGTCCGCTCTACTGTCAGCTCCTATAAGTGCTCCTGTTGTATCAATATCCTCTCTTCTCTCAGCTCTTATAAGTGCTCATGTTGTATACATCCCCTCTACTGTCAGCTCCTATGAGTAGTCCAGTTGTATCTATATCCACTCTTCTCTCAGCTCCTATAAGTGCTCCTGTTGTATCTGTTCACTCTTCTGTCAGCTCCTATAAGTGTTGTATCTGTGTCTACTCTTCTCTAAGCTCCCAGAAGTGGTCCTACTATACCTATGTACACTGTTCTCTCAGATTCCATCAACACTGTTATAGTGTGTGTCCAGTCTTGCTGTATTCTCTATAGTGTATCATACCTTAGTCTTCTGTCACCCAGAGGCATTTGCATACTGCTGCCTTCAAGAGTGCAGTACATGTGAGCTGCCTGGATGTGACATCAGGTAGTCTGGTAGACATGTACTGATGTTACACTGAATCCTGCTCCATCCATTATTATGGTGAAGGTTAAATGATGGAGGCAACAGGATTCTCTGAATTGTCAGAGTGTTTCCACCATGTGACATGCTGTCACATCCCATAAGCAGTCTTGTCTTCATAGACACTGTTTTGCAAACCTCTCATCAGACTAGTATTTGCAGTGCATTATGTTCCTTTCTTGATTGATCTTATTATTTTCTATCACACTTCTTATTGTTGAGTCTGTGCTGCAGAACAAGTACTGACACAATTTTTTGTTGCTGTTTCAGAGGTCACAAAATCAAGACACATACATTTTCAAACGTCACATGTTGCTAAGGATTCGGGAAGCCATGCAGTAAGAGGCAACATCCAGCAACAGTTCTTCAGAATGAATATTCCTCTTCCATCTGCAGCTCATTCAGGGCTTCTGTACTCTAACTTTGGTACTGCACAAGGGTCACACATTGTTGCTTATAAAGCAGGAATAGGTACGCATACTCCAGGAACAATTCCTGTAGCTAAACCGAAATCATATCCATGCAAAGAATGTGGAAGAGCTTACAAATGGAAACATACTCTACTGCGACACATACGATTGGAGTGTGGAAAGGAACCCCAGTTTCAGTGTCCTTATTGTCCACAGAAATCAAAACTAAAATGCAACTTGAAGCAGCATATTTTATGTAAACATGTAAGTGTGAATGCTAAATACAAGTAGAATTAACACGTTCCAGACCACCTTTATTTTTATTTAGTACATCTGGACTGTTCAAAGAAAGTCACAAGTGCTACATGTTTTTGTACCCATACTTCTTTTGAGCAGTTCTTAATGAGTATGGCGCAAAAACATTCTTGTTAAGAACCGCTCAAAAGAAGTATAAGTATGAAAACATGTAGCACTTGTGACTTGCCATGTTTTAATTTCAGTATGCAAAGAATTAACCCATTTTATTGAGCAAAATGTACAAAAAATGCCATATTCTGTTTGTTTTCTTGAGCCAAAATTGTGAGTAGTCTTGTGTTTCTTTTCCCCTAGCTGAACCTGTCCATTTTATGAAAACTGTCGCTTTTCCTTCTAGGAACACTTACAGGACATAAAACAGGTGCACCATAAATGATTGGTATTGTGGAATATATTGTAGGTGATGGTATATGTATATGGCAGGTGGCACTTGCAGAAAATGTAAAAAAAAGTTGCACAAAGGAAGGTGTCAGGTGCATCCTGTATCATATATAATACATGTGGGGTTAGTTAGCCATTTAGATCCTAGTGTTCATTATATGTACCACAGAGTTTAGTGCTAAAAGCTCTGTATTGTGTCCACTTACTGTATTTATATATTCCATTTGAGTCTGAAAATAAATGCTGATCATTTCTCTGTACTGCATTCACTGATTGATCTTTCTAATGAAGCACACTGCCTTGTCTGCAAGGTACAAACTGAATCTGTGTATATAATATAGATTAACTATTGTCTGAAATTGGCCATGCTGTAGCTGAGATGATTAATTGCCAGTGTTTCATATCGAAAGGTTGGGTGTAACCCAGGAAGCCACATGTTATTTTTAGTGGACAGAGTGACACTGGGGCAGGTTTTTCTCCAAGTACTCCCCTTTTCCCTTCTTATCTTTCCACCAATGCTCCATACTCATCTTCATAGTAGTATTACTGTTACTAGAAGGACAAGTGGATAAAATCTGGGGAGCTTAAAAAAGTAAAGTTCTTTCAGGTACTGAAGAGCTTGGAGCAGAAGAGTACCTTCGCATCTAACCTTGGAAGGTTAATATACTTTAAGTTTTGTGTGACTTGCACTTAATATAATGTGCTTATAATTTCGTGAAATGTTAGAATAAATTATACTTGAATAATACAAAAAAAAAAAACATAGGTGGCTGCAATTGTCTTAGCTTGTGCAAGAAGATTCCTGTTGTACCTTGAATTAGATCAATATGCCTCCTTCCACATCCCTGCCTACCCTCCTTTCATGATAGTCTTACCACGCCATGTAATCACTGCTCTTGAAGCAACATTCTTACTTGAGCATTGTAGGATTCTTATGGTTTCACTTCATAAAAGTTTGATTTATGTGACTCTGTGTGACCCAGCAGTGTGCAGCATTCAATGACATGTCATTCAGTATGATCATAATTTGAGATCTGAGATTGTATCAACATGTCATAACATGTCATTGAGGAATTTAAGATTTTAGATTCCCACAGTATTCAGTGACATGTCATACAGTACGATTGGAATTTGAGATTTTTTTTATATTGTTCACTCCATGCGTTGTAGTTCAGTTTCCACAATATCAACCAAAAAATGCACAGATTTTTGTTGTATTTAATTCACAGTAGTGTATTTAAAATCTTTAAATTCCCATAGGTTTTGGACCTTTCTGGTCTATTGTCAGGGAGTACATTAATTGGTGTGTGCATTTGTTGGTTGAAATTTAGGAAATTTGAGATTCTCTCAGCATGCAGTGACTGTCATTCAGTATGATAAGGATTTGAGATGTGAGATTCTCGCAGCATTTGGTGACATGTCATTTGGTATGATTAGGATTTGAGATTTGAGATTCTCACATCAATGAAGATGAAGGTTATGGTCTTATGGGATGTGACTTCATGTAGTTTGTAGATGGGTACCAATGTCTTGGACATTTCATGGTGTCTTGAACATGGACCCAATAGTGTTTTTTTAAATGCTGGTACCTGTGCACCAGACTACATGGCATTGCATGTTGGAAGACCTTGTCTTCTAGTTTAGAATAGCTTCAAGCCTGAATGAACTACTGAGTGTTACTGTATTCTTATTTTTTGTAAGATATAAGTTCATAATTGTGTGTACAGACAGCAGTATTTTCTTTGTTGCACTGTAATTGATTTTGTTTGTATTTGTTTATTTCCTTTGTGATGATTCTAGTATGTTTTAAGGAGTGTACCAATGGTAAATTGACTTAGCTGTGTTGTGTTCAATTTGTTCATTGTTTTTTAAAATGTTACAAATCATATAACTTTTATACACAGCAACAAGTAAGTTAGATTGTCAATATTTGGTGAGTACCAGAAGAAGCCAAGAATATGATTAATGTAGTGTTGACATACTGTAGTTTCATTCCAGCATAATTGTGTGATTGTTAACATGGTGTGTTGTGTCAAGTAACACTGTGAGAGAAGTGAACAGAAAGATATCTAACAATGAAATAATTTTTTTCCTGTCAATTTTTATGTAATATTACTTGTGGTTTTATTCACATTTTATATATCTCACAGAGGTTTGTTTTATTACCAGACTGCATGCTGAATAGTGGACAGTATTGTTGTGCAGCAGCTGATGACACTGCCTATTCTCTAGTACTCGTCCAGTGATAACAGAAACTCAATTTGTTGAAAAGACAGTGTAATCATAAAACTTGTTATTTTTGTTGTTATACTTTTTTTTTCTGATATATGTTTTTGTTTTTTTAACCAGAATGAAATTATTTAATTTACACTGATTACAGTGATTTTACTCAGCAGTTTATCTGCATTATGGATTTCTGCCATAAATTGTTGTGCATTTTAGTGCCAGGAAGTTTCAAGAGAGTCACCAGGTCTCAGACTTTCTTTCTTTCTTTCTTTCTTTCTTTCTTTCTTTCTTAGTTTGATCTCTTTCTACCTACTCATTGTAGGTGAAGAAGGCTATTGTTACACCTGATGACACTCAATGACACACAAACACACACACACACACACACAAACACACACACACACATACTCGGTAGGTCTCTTCTGGGTGAGGGAAGTTGCAGACTTGATAACATTAATTAACCCTTTTACACTGTTGCCTTCAAAATGGTCTTATCTCAGAAGCTACATAGAGTAATAATACACCATTTGAATATTTACTGTAAGTCACCACTGTCAGGTGCCTGCAACATAGTGCAATATCTAGATTCTGCCTGAACGTAATGTTTAAGGTGCATTGTGTTGGTGTGCTTAGGCCTTTAATTATGTGTTGTATGTCAGATTATTAAGCCTTTACTACACAACAACCACTGACATAACTTGTTGTTACTGTTTCAGAAATTGGTAAAAAAGGACGCATGTCTTGTCATACGTCCAATATAGCTAAGAGTCCTGGAAGGTGTACAGTAGGAGTAAACATCCAACGACAGTTCTTCAAAGCCAATCTTCCTGTTCAGTTTGTAAGCAGTTCAGGCATTCTTAAACCAAAATTATATCCTTGTAAAATATGTGGGAGAGCTTACAAATGGAAAAAAACTCTTCTGCGACATGTGAGGTTGGAATGTGGAAAAGAACCACAATTTCAGTGTCCATATTGTCCGCAGAAATCAAAATTTAAATTCAACTTGCAGCAGCATGTGTTGAGTAAACATGCAATTCAACACAAGAAGGCTGATTTTTTTTGGCAGCCATTTCAACAATAAGTCATATTTTCTTGAACTCTTACTGGGCATGCATGTTTGATTGTAATGTTGCATGTATGCAGTATAGCTGGGTGAGAATTCCATTGTGGTCAATACTAGTGTGGTTATTCCTGAGCTGAAATGCTTTTTATGTCATACAGTATCATGTGAATTCAAATTGCATATTCTCAGGTGATGGAGGTAGAAATTATTCATACAGTAATGCTTCCATTTTATTTATTTCATCCTTAATGGAAACTAACAACGGAAATATCCATAATCCTGGAAACATTAAGGACTATATAGAACATTGACATCCATGTGCTGCAATAAAAAAAAATCTAGATGTTCATTATGCTTGTGCTGGGAATATCTTTCAAAAAGATTTAGACATTTATAAATACAAAAATTCCACGGGTGTAACTTTGATTGGGGGGGGGGGGGGATGACGACAAAATCAACTATGGAAATTAATGACTTCACATAGTGTAGTTAGAAAGAGGGGAAGGATTGGTTTGACCCAGCTCTTTATGTACATACACCAAATTCCACCACTTTCACTCTAATTTTTGTATTTGTCCCTCTTTAACACAGCCGACCAAAAAAAAACTATCCTTAGACAAAAATACTGGGGGGGTGGTATTTGCCCCCCTCTCCCACTGCCCCCTCCCCCAATTTATGCCTGTGCAAAATTCAACAGATCGAATTGAAGGCAGTGACTGTGTTTTGCATTTTGTTGTAAGTGAAGTACAAGATAAGTGAGAAGGTTTCTAACTGTGTGTGCAAATATGTATGTATTGGTGTCTGAGCAAATGTTAAGTAGGCACATGTAATTATGATGTGATTTCAGAAGTGTTAGGTGCAGTGAGAAGTGACTATGATATAAAACCTGTACATTATCAAGAGGAATGAAGAAAATGTAAAGTCAGTTTGAAGTATGTAGAACACAGTGGATGGAAATTTCTATTATGATGATGATAATAAATTTGGCTTCAAAGTGGAATTTCACCAGGACTGTGGTTTGTGTGTGTTTGTGACTACCTGACTGACTGACTGACTAACAAACTGACTAAATACATAGAGTAGAGTCCTTCTTGATAAGCTGACTGTGCAACAGCTAGTCAAGAATTTCCCCAGAATTATGGAACTCAAAGATTTATTACCTTGTTCATGACAGCCTGCCACTTGTCGCTTCCATGAACATGATGTGTCCAAGCCCTGCCTTCCCATCCAACCTCTCCAAGATCTGTTTTTAATATTACTTTCCCATCTAAACCTGTGTCTTGAAGTGGCCACTTTCCTTCAGGCACTGTATATTCATATTCTGTGTGCATTATATTTTCTATCACATTTGCTGTATGTCATTTGAACAGTTTTTCACTCACACACAAATATCTTGCATACTTTATGTTAATATTCCAGTAAGTTTAGTGGACCCTTTTGTCATATATACATTCATTTAGTAATACTATCTGCAATTAAAATGCTGCATGGAGGGACGGAAGTGACACAAAGCCACAAGATGTTGGTACAATAAGTTGGTTAAAATTTGTCTGTGTGTGGCTGTGAGTTGGTATCAGCCTGCCATATTTGAAATGCCATTTGGTACTAAATGTGAATACTTGTGACATTATGTGATTCATTACACCACGTGTGTGTTTGGGATTGTTAATGTCTTAGATATATTTGATGTACACAAAATTATGAATATTTGATCAACAGAAAATGAGTTTTTGCTATACTCACTCCTTTTATTGTGTTTGTTTTATAGATTGGTGATAATATTCAAGATGAGACCCACAACCTTTAATATTTTAAGCTTAATTTATCTGTGGCACCCTCAGATACTTTAAAAATGATCACCATAATAAAGTTTCAGAAGATTCCTGCCTGCCAGATGGCCAGTGGTGAAATTAGTTCTACTGCTGTGAATCAAGATTTAAATTAATCGAGTGTACAGTAAGAAACAACTGCAATTTCTTGTAGGAAAGAAGTCAAGATTCAAACATCTACCAGTAAGGTAATGCTTACCATTTTCTTCCGCCAGTGGCAACTCCATGTGGTTTGAGGTTTGATTTTAATATCTTCAGTCACCAGCAACTCCAAGAGGTGTAATATTAATGTCTGCAGCCACCAACAACTCTAGGTGATGTGACATTAGTATCTTCAGTCACCAGCAACTCTAGGTAGTGTGATGTTAATGTCTGCAGCCACCAACAACTCTAAGTGATGTGATTTTAACCCTTTAAATGCTGAGTTAAATCCCATGTGCCCTTTGCTAGCATTATTCGGAGCTCACCATGTTCTCCATGTTAGCAGGTAAAGGGCTAATATCTTCAGTCACCAGCAACTTTAGGTAGTGTGATGTTAATACCTTCAGGTCTCTGACGAGAGCATGTAAGTGACATAGATGGTTTCAGAAGCTGAAATGCAGTGCGATGTGTGGGTAGTGTTTAACAAGCAGGCTGGAATTTTACAATTCATTAATTCATTCATCCATTCTGTAGTCTGTCTTATGAGAGGTTTATAGCCTCTTTCAAAGGAAGTTCTCCACAGAGTGCAATCTAGTGCTTCCTCTTTCAATTTCCAATATTCTGTCTTTTCCTTAGGTCATCCAGTGGCTGTGTACATCATCCACCTTGTCTTGCCATCACTTCTATCCTTCCCTCTATCTTTCCTTCAGTAACTTGTTGTAGAGAGCAGTTTCTACACAAGATGTGACCAATCCAGTTAGCCTTCTTTCTTTCTTGTGTATGTAGGGGGGTTTTTTTTTGTGAAAGGAAAATCATGTATTCTTCATTTCCATTTTCTTTGATTATGTACCTGTAATTTTTATGTTGGGCTTTAGAAATTTACCACTTAAGTTGTTGTGTGCATGCAAATCAGTGTGATCTACAGGTTGCTGAATCTGCTCATTAAACATATTTGGTTATCAGTATTATTTTTTCCAGGGTGTTGACACTGTGTTGTTTTGTATGTTTAATTTTTATTTTCTCCTTTGATGCACCATCTTTGATCTACATGACTTAAATGCCCCCCTCTCTACTCATCTCCTATTTGATGTCACTTGTTAACTCATTACCTAGGTGTTGGCAATCCCTTCTTTGTATCCGTCCGATTTCTTCCCTCATGATATACTCTTCTAACCCAAGGACAGAGGTGGCAATGTCCTTCCAAAACGTTGGCACTTGTCTATCAAAATATATGGCATCACATCCAAGGTGACTCTTTTCTTAATATTTATTTTGCCAGGGCCTCAAGTCTCACACTTACTTGTTCTTCTATTTTCCAGGTATTATATCCAAACAGGATTCATGGGATGAGACTATATTTGCGGAGAGTCTTCTGCTACGTGGAAATAGGTGTGTTTCATTGTCACTATAAGCCAAACTCTTGTAGTTACCACCTATAAAGTTTACGACCTCATGTGAAGTGATGCTATATAATACATGTATATTGGAATCACATGCAACTGCTAAATGCATTTCTGCACTTAATGTGCATTATCAGCACCACCACTGTCATTGTCAGTGACTCGAAGTAAGAATTGAAAACAATCATGACTGGTAAATGGTTGTAAGGTGTAGAGAGGCTGTTGATTAAATCCAATGAATTGTATTATTTAAAGCCACACAGTGTGACCAGAATAAAGTTCATGATGCTATATAGTTTGTAGATTGATACCAATGTTGTTGTTCTGTCCTCAAGCTGAAGCTAGCTGTTGCTCTGAAGCATTTGCATCTTTTTACCAAATTACATGCTATCACAGTTTGGTATACAAGTTGCTCTGCAAACCTAATTTATTGGACTTCTCAGTCATATTTTATAGCTGAGTGGACATGCATGTTAGCTGTATTCTGTTATCATCATTCTAAAGAACAAATTTATATGACATTTACTTATCTTTATGACATTTGGACACGAAGTAGTACTTACAACATAGTAAGAGAATTTACTTGTGATTGATGACTGTTATCCTCACACCATTTGTATCTTCATCGTAACAGTATGTCCCACATAAAAACATTCAGCCGTACCATCCCATCACTGCTACAAATTTATGAATGTGACTACCTGACAGACAAACATTTAAGGTTCTCAAAATGGTGATGTCAATGATGCAAGTCTACTGGAATGTGGTGCTGTATCATTGGGTCACTATTTTTTGGAATTTTGAAGGATCATAATGCATCATCAGCGTCAACACACCTTTTGAAGGATTGTAGTGCCTTTCAATCATCAGGAACTCTGTACCCTGGTATGAAGCATCTCATGCCAGAAGACTTGCATTATGTGTGTTCCATAAATTGCCGTATTCTGCAGTTCTTATCGTAAAGATAACTTTTAATTTCTTTTATACTTGGTTTATTTATTTCTATACAGGTAGAGCTTAGCATTAGAATTTTCATATGTACTAGTATATCTGTCACATAATGTCACATTTTATTCCACAGTCCCCAAGACGGCAGCCAACGGACCAATAATAGCAGCTGTGAAGGAATGGAATGGCCTGGTTTTGCATGTAAAAACTGTGGTCGACATTACTCCTTGAGGAAAACTCTAGTGCGGCACATGAAACTTGAATGTGGAAAGGAACCTCAATTTCAATGCCCATACTGTCCTATTAAGACAACCCGCAAAAGTAGCTTAATGAAACACATACGTAACTTGCATTCACATTTACTGTTGTAACAGTCTCTTGATTTTACCAGATATTCATTCACCTCCTGTGATCACTCCCTTTAAGTTACTATGACCTTGTACAACAATGTTACTGGAATAAATGTGTGCTGATAAATGAGGGTTCACTTCCTGAGCAAGAATTTTTTCTTTGCCTTCATGTCTCAGTAAGCCAAGATAGCATTGTTGGTATAGTGACAGGACTATGGGCCGGACGATCTGGGGTTCGATTACCGGCAGAAGTAAGACTATTCTCTTCTTCAGAATGTCCAGATTGGCTCTGTGGCTCACCCAAGCTCCTACAAAATGGTTACTTGAGGTTCTGTCCGTGGGGTAATGCAGCTGAGGTGTGTAGCCAACCACCCACCTCCATCAGTGCTGAGGTTAAGAATGAGTGGAGCTATACCTCTTCTCCCTGTGTATGCCTTTATGTTGTGGACAGGGGGACAACTTACTGTACCTTTGCCTCCATAACTGACTTTGTGACATATCCAGCCAACTGTCTCATGGTTCCTTGAGGCTCTTGATATGTGCGTAAAGCAGGCAAAACTTTAAGCTGTTTGCCTCCATCTAGTGCTGATGTTAATGTATGAAGCATTACAATTACTTCCCCCCTCACATGTCTCTGTGGCATGGCACTTTGATGCTTGGAGAATTTTATTTAAATCCATTATCAGTTTTCATATACCTTTCCAAGTCCTCCCAATCATTTTCCTCCAACTCTAAAATGTGTATGTCTCCAAAACCAGTACAAAATATGCCAGTAGTATTTAAGGTATTTTAAAATTCTCAGTGCATGTGTTTTTTTTTTTTTTTTTGGGGGGGGGGGGGGGGGGGGGGGGGGGGGGGTTTTTTTTGTTTTAAATGTTTTTTTTCTTCTGATTTTGGCAGGTGACCTTTCCAATGCCAAGTTAGGACTCACATGTTTTTTTTTTTTTTTACATTTTTTCCTGGTGGTATATCATTTTATTCTTTATAAATGTAACCCCTGTGCAAAATTAATGATGGTTCCTAAGTGC
>Ga0123353_10004832_pt1 | contig 17504 bp, 15 predicted proteins | sample TergutLab28metaG_3_FD_92763 | JGI IMG/M metagenome (GOLD analysis project Ga0123353, IMG submission 92763) | Labiotermes labralis P3 segment gut microbial communities from Petit-Saut dam, French Guiana - Lab288 P3 | ecosystem: Host-associated > Arthropoda: Insects > Digestive system > Gut ...
GACGCTATAAATACGCCTACGCCGGAATATATAATCGCAGCAAACAGGTTGATGTATGCGGCGGCGATAAACGCGGCGGCGCTTCTCGCGCTAGCCGGCGCGACAATCTTCATAGCGGGAGGAAAGGTCATTGTATGAGTACAGTCACGGCGGGAACGCCGCTTTTGAGCTAGGCAAGGAGAATATCATCGACCTGTCTGCCAACATAAACCCTCTGGGAATGCCGGAGGGCGTAGAAGACGCGATAATTTCCGGGATTTCTCGCTGTACCCGTTACCCTGACAACTTCTCTCGGGGCTTGACTGAAAAGATCGCTGGGTATGAAAATGTAGACGCCGGCAGGATATTCTGCGCCGGCGGAGCGTCAGACGTGATCTTTAGGTTGCCGAAAGCGGTTAACGCTAGGAAGGTGATGATAACCGCCCCTTCCTTTGCCGACTATGAAAGGTCAGCAAGAGCAGCAGAGGCGGAGGTCATCCGGCACGCATTGTCTTCCGCCGGGGATTTCGATCTTGGAACGGATTTTGTCGAAGATGTTTCACGGCTGGAACCGGATATGGTGTTCGTATGCAATCCGAACAACCCGACGGGCAGGCTCGTTGAGCCCGGGCTTATTGAGGACTTGCTTGAATGCTGCCGCCGTACCTGTGCGCACGTCGTTGTTGACGAATGCTTTTTAGATTTCACCACACAGGCGAAAGAGTATACGAGCAAGCGCTTTCTTGAAAATTACAAGAACATAGTTATTCTGAAAGCCTTTACAAAGGTTTTCGCCTTGCCGGGGATCAGGCTTGGATACGCTATGTGCGGAGACATGGAGCTCACGCAAAAGCTTTACGGGTTCGGCGCCGATTGGCCGGTCTCTAATCTGGCTCAGTCCGCGGGAGTAGCGGCCATTGAAAATGCTGAAAGTTTTATAAGCGAAACGGTAAGGTTTGTTTCCGCCGAGAGGCTGATGCTCGAGGAGGAACTGAATGATCTTGGGTACACTGTCATAACCGCGGCGGCAAACTACGTTTTCCTCCAAAATCCGTACTCCTTTGATCTGTGTCGCGAACTCGACAGGGAGGGAATAAGAATACGCTCATGCGCAAACTTTTACGGCCTCGACGGCAGTTATTGCCGGATAGCCGTGTCTAATAGAGATAACAATGAAAAATTGCTGTCAACGATAAAAAAGATAACGAAGTCACGAAGAAAAGGCGTCACGACAGGCTTGTGCGCGGCAGCCGCGGTAAAGGCGGCGACGGCGGCCCTGCTGTCCGGTGAATTTGTAGAGCAAACCGGCGTAAGAGCCGAAAACGGTGCGGAAATAGTGTTCAAGGTGACCGATACAAAACGGGGCGACGGCTTTGTCCAATGCGCTGTAAAGAAAGACGCGGGAAGCGATCCGGACGTAACGAACGGGATCAAGATATTTGCCGCCGTCTCAAAGACAGACGGTACGGAATTGGAGCTTGACGGCGGTTGCGGCGTCGGGCGCGTTACTAAGCCCGGCTTGAAGGTCCCTGTGGGGAAGGCGGCGATAAATCCCGTGCCTGAACGGATGATAAAATCGGCGATCGGACAAGTCTGCCGCGAGTTCGACTATACGGGAGGCATCAGGGCGGAGATATCCATCCCGGGCGGGGCTGAAATCGCAAAAAAAACCTTAAACGAGCGACTTGGCGTCGTGGGAGGGCTGTCGGTGCTCGGAACTACCGGGATACTGGAACCGATGAGTGAAAAAGCGATTGTGGAAACGATAAAAGCGGAAATAGACGTGCAGGCAGCTTTGGGGAAAATCAGTCTGCTCATGACGCCCGGAAATTACGGGCGTGATTTCGCGAAGAAAGCGCTCGACCTTGATATCACTGAAGCGATAAAATGTTCAAATTTCATAGGCGAAGCATTGGATCACGCATGCGAGAGGGGTATCAAAGCAATCACGCTCATAGGGCATGCGGGAAAACTGGTTAAACTGGCCGGAGGCATAATGAACACTCACTCATCTGTCGCCGATTGCCGGATGGAGATACTCGCGGCCCATTGCGCCCTCGTCGGCGCCGTGCCGGAGGCGGTACGTCTTGTGATGGAATGCGTTACCGTGGAGGCGGCCATTGCCGTGATGCAACAATTCGGAGTTAACGACGCTGTATGGGAGAGCGTCGGCTTGAGGGCAGGCTTCCATCTGAGTGAAAGAACTAAAGGACTGCTGTCCGTCGAATATATTGTTTTTACTCAGGAGCATGGCGTACTGATACATGCGCGGACGAGGGGCGAAATATGAGAGGAAAATTATACGGGATAGGGGTCGGACCGGGAGACCCAGAGCTTTTAACGATAAAGGCGGTGAACACGATAAGGAAATGCGGAGTAATTGCGGCGCCGGAACCTGAAGGCAGCGAAATGACGGCTTTACAGATAGTGCAAGAGTATCTTGATGGAAAAGAACTGCTCGAATGCAGGTTTATCATGTCGCATGACATAGCGAAGCGAAAGGAATCACGGCGAAATGTGGCAGCAAGCATAAGTAAGATGCTTGAACAAGGAAAAGACGTGGGGTTTATCACGTTGGGCGACCCAACGACATACTCAACGTTCATGTATATACATGAAATAATTGTCAGCGAGGGCTTCGAGGCGGAAATCGTTCCCGGGATCACTTCATACGCGGCTGCGGCGGCTGCTCTCGGGATAGCTCTCTGCGAGGGAAACGAGGCGCTGACACTTATTCCGGCAAGCCACGGCGGGGACGCGGATGAGCTGCTCTCGCGTCCCGGCAACAAAGTTATCATGAAAGCCGGTGCAAATCTCAGCAATGTCCTTCAAAAGCTGAAAGCCCGGGGCTATGGGGACAGGACCAGGATTGTTTCAAGAGCGTCGATGGACGGACAGAGACTGTATTTTTCGATAGAGGATTACGAAAAAACGCCGGAGCAGGGATATTTTACTTTAACGATAGTAAAGGAGAAATCATAGATGGTTTATTTCGTTGGCGCGGGGCCGGGCGATATTGAATTGATAACGGTGAAAGGCATGAAAGTCATGGGATTGGCGGATTGCGTTATATACGCGGGCTCCCTGATCAACCATGATCTGCTCGGTTACGCGAAGAATGGCTGCAAGTTTTTTGACAGCGCGAAGATGACATTGGAAGAAGTCATGGAAATCATTTTGAACAACGAAAAGACAGGGATAGTGACGGTGCGTCTGCATACAGGTGATCCGAGTCTCTACGGCGCGATTAAAGAGCAGATCGATATTCTTTTTGACAACGGAGTCGATTATGAGATCATACCTGGCGTTAGTTCCTTTGCTGGCGCGGCGGCGTCCCTTGGGGCGGAATATACGCTGCCTGGCGTAAGTCAGACGGTGATCCTGACCAGAATGGAAGGCCGCACTCCGGTTCCTGAAAGAGAGAGGATATCGGAGTTGGCCAAAATACAGGCATCGATGGCGATATTTCTCTCGAGCGGAATGCTCGATCAGCTTTCAGAAAGGCTGATCGAAGGAGGCTATCCGGGAAACACTCCGGCGGCGATCGTATATAAGGCCACATGGCCGGAGGAAAAGATCGTAAGGGCGACTGTGGCGGAGCTTTCAGAAGCCGGAGCGAGAAACGATATCAAAAAGACCGCTATCGTGCTGGTGGGAAATTTTCTGAGCGGGGAATACGAGAGATCGCTCCTGTACGACCCCGATTTTTCACACGGCTGCAGGAAAGGGAGAAAGAGCGATGAATGAAATCCATCTTCTCGCTTTCACGGAAAACGGGAGGCTGCTCGCGGATAAAATCGCAGGAAGGCTAAGAGAATCGGGAGAAGACGCCGTTGTAACGGCAGGCAGGGTCTCAAAGCCGGGGGAATATGCGGAAAGGTTCTTTAGAGCGGGAAATGTGCTCGTATTCATCGGAGCCGCCGGTATAGCAGTAAGGGTGATCGCGCCGCTCATCAGAAGCAAGACTGAAGATCCGGCGGTCATAGTGGTGGATGAGAGGGCGCAATTTGTCATCCCTGTCCTTTCAGGACACGCGGGCGGCGGAAATCGCTGGGCGAAAAAGATAGCGCGCCTGATCGACGCGGCGCCGGTCATCACGACGGCTACCGATGTGAACAACTTGTTCGCGGCCGACGCATTCGCGGCGGAAAAAGGGTACGCTGTGGCAAATCCGAAAGAGGTGAAGTATGTAGCTTCCGCCATGCTTGATCATCGCGAAACCGGCCTGTATTCGGATTTTGAAATAGACGGTGAACTGCCGCCGCTCCTGGCCTTAAAAGACAGCGGCAGCCTAGGTATATGTATAAGTTTAGACGGGGCGAGAAAGCCTTTTGACAGGACTCTCAATCTGATCCCTAAGTGCTTTCATGTCGGGATCGGGACGAGAAAAAATGCTGACGCGGGCTCATTGGAGGAACTCTTTCTTGGAGCCCTTTCGAGGCTGTCCGTCCCTCCGGCAGCGGTGGCGACCATCTCTTCCATAGATATAAAAAAAGAGGAGAAAGCCATAACGGCCATAGCCCAAAAGTACAGGATCGAATACATCACGTACAGGGCTGAAGAATTGAATGCAGTAGCAGATATGTTCGAGCAGTCCGAATTCGTCAAGGCGGCTTCTGGGACCGGCAATGTCTGCGAAGCGGCGGCATACATCTCCTCGGGAAGAGGGGAAATGGTACTGCCTAAAACTGCAGGCGGCGGTATGACGCTCGCTATTGCAAAAGGAGAATGGAGGGTATCTTTTGAAACTGATAATGACGGGGCTTGATCACAAGCGCGCCGACCTTGCCGTCAGAGAAATGTTCGCGCTGACGAAAGAAAACACTCAGCGCCTGCTTGCGTCAATAAAGGGAAGCGAAGGCGTGTCCGGCTGCGTGATAATATCCACATGCAACAGGACGGAACTTTATGTGTCGCTGTTCGAAGAGGCGTTCTTTGAACCGTCTAAAGCGCTCTGCGCCCATCTGGGCAGGGATCACGCCGAGTTTGGCGCGCTTTTTTCAGATACAGCCGGCGAGCGGGCTTTGGAACATCTCTGCCGCGTGGCTTCGGGACTGGACTCCCAGATCGTCGGCGACGATCAGATAATCACTCAGGTGCGCGACGCGCTGGAACTTTCGCGCTGTCAGGGTTGTACCGACAGCTACGTGGAAACTGCTTTTAAGCTGGCCGTCAAAGCGGCGAAATCGATCAAGACTAATGTCATCCTAAAATCACACCAAGGCGCCTCAATACCGGCAAAGGCGGTAGAAAAGCTGAAGACGACGTGTGATTTGGATGGGCGAAACGCCGTCGTTATAGGCAACGGGCAGATGGGAAGGCTTGCCGGAAAGCTTCTGTTAGATGAAAGAATGAATGTGACCGTCACTCTGAGGGAATACAAAAAAGGCGTTATAGACGTTCCGGACGGAGCGAACACCATAGGCTACAGCGAGCGATATAAAGCAATCGGGCAGTCTGACGTCGTGGTCAGCGCGACAACAAGTCCTCATTTCACCATCCATCACAAGGAGCTTGCCGGCCTCGCAAGGTTGCCGGATATCATAGTCGACCTGGCTGTTCCCAGGGACGTGGAGCCGCTGATCGGGGAAATCCCCGGAGTCATGCTGCTCACTATCGACGACATAACAGGCGAGAGCCGCGCTCTTGCGCCTGAAAGTCTAATAATGATCGAGGCTATAATCGAGGAACACGTCGGGAAATACAACCGCTGGCTCAGATTTAAAGAGGGCGTCCCGTTGAATATAAAAGTGTACGCTGTGGGGCTGGGGCCGGGAGATCCCGGCTATATGACGCCGGAAGCCAGGGAGGCAATCAAAAATAGCGATGTCATAATAGGCTACACGGGTTATGTTGAGCTCATCAGGGAGCTTACCGTTGAAAAAAAAGTGGTCGTGACAGGCATGAAGAGCGAGCGAAAGCGGTGTGAGTCGGCTATAAAAGAAGCGCTTAAGGGTAAGAAAGTTGCGGTCGTTTCAAGCGGCGACGCCGGTATTTACGGCATGGCGGGACTGCTCTATGAACTTGCCGAGAAACATCCCGAAGTTGAAATAGAAGTCATACCCGGAGTCACGGCGGCTAATTCCGCGGCGGCGGTCTTGGGTTCGCCACTGACCAATGATTTTGCGGTGATCAGCCTGAGCGACCTTTTAACGCCATGGGATGTGATAGAAAAAAGGCTCGACGCCGCTTCGGCGGCTGACTTCGTGCTGTGCTTCTACAATCCCCAGAGCAAGCGGCGTCGCGGTTATCTCGAAAAGGCCTGCAGGATTGCGTTAAGGCATAAACCGCATGAGACAAAGTGCGGTTATGTCAGGAATGCTTTCAGGGGAGGAAACGGGGAAAGCCGCGTCTGTACGTTGGCTGAACTTGCTGAGGCACCTGTGGACATGTTCACCACAGTGATAATAGGAAATTCATGCACGAAAGTGATAAACGGAAAACTAGTCACCGTCAGAGGATACAGTATATGAAAGTTTTAATATTCGGCGGCACATCGGAAGGACGACTACTCGCCTCGGCGCTGTCAGATTCGGGAATCTGCGTCACCTTGTCGGTGGCCACGGAATTCGGGCATGAAACCGCGGCCGGTTGCGGAGCGGCGGTCATTTCCGGAAGGCTCGAGAGGGAAGACATGACCTCTTTGATTTTAAAAAGCGGCTTTAAGCATGTCGTCGACGCGACCCACCCGCACGCCGTTCTTGCGACGGAAAATATCCGCTCGGCATGCAGTGAAGCGGGAATCAATTATTACCGGTTAAAAAGGCCTGAAAGAGAAACAGTCTGCGGCGTCACGTATGTGCCGGATATTTCGTCGGCCGTTGGAGAACTACAAAAAAGCGACGGAAAAGCGCTGCTGACGACGGGAAGCAAAGAACTCGGCCTTTTTACTCAGGTCGCCGACTTCCGGGAACGCCTCTTTGTCAGGATATTGCCTATGACTGAGTCGCTTGAAAAGGCGATCGATCTCGGCTATAAAGGGTCGCATATCATCTGTATGCAAGGGCCATTCGACGTCTCGATGAACACGGCGACGCTTTTAATGACGGGCGCGGATATTTTGGTCACGAAGGATTCGGGCGACGGCGCCGGATTTGAAGAAAAAGTCGAAGCGACACTCGGCCTCGGGCGCAGGGTGATTGCTGTTTCACGTCCGGTTCAGGAAGAAGGTTTTTCCTTCGGCGAACTGTTGGAAATTTTCGGCGCGGGGCCTGTGGAAGAAGTTAAGAGAGCGTTTTTTCCCATGTTTACTGACATGACTGGAAGAAAAGTCCTCGTCATCGGCGGGGGCAATGTGGCCGAGCGGCGCATCGGGATTTTGACTTCTTTTGGAGCCGAAATCACGGTCATATCGCCCGAAGTGGGCGGACATATTAAAAGCGAGGCCGCCCTTGGGGCAATACGCCTGATAGAAAGAGAATATGAGGAAGGCGATATCGCGAATTTACGGCCGCACCTTGTCATAACGGCGACCGACAGAAGGCAGGTCAATCACTGTGCGATGAGAGAGGCAAAGTCGCTCGATATATACGTTTCGGTTTCCGATCGTCGTGATGAATGCACATGCTGTTTTCCCGCCATAGCGGAGAACGAATCGTTCATAGCGGGTTTAATATCTAAAGACGGAAACCACAGAGAGGTAAAAAGGATGGCTGCAAAAATGAGGAGGGAACTATTCACATGAACAGAAAAATACGAATAGGGAGCCGGGACAGCGTGCTGGCGGTAAGGCAGGCTCAGATAGTGATGGAGACGGTCAGCAGAAAATACCCGGAAATCGAATTTGAACTCGTCATGATAAAAACCACGGGAGATAAGTTGTTGGACAGGAAACTTGACGAAATAGGAGGCAAAGGGCTCTTCATCAAGGAACTCGAACAGTCTCTCGCGGACGGGAGTATAGACATAGCCGTCCACAGTTATAAAGACATGCCGTACGAGGACACTCCCGGCCTTCCTGTGGTGGCCTTGTCAGAAAGAGAGTCGCCGTATGACGCCCTTATCCTTCCCGAGGGCATGAGCGAGCAGGATATGTCAAAGCCTGTCGGTTCTTCAAGCCTCAGGCGTACGATCCAGTTCGGCAAGCTGCACAAAGGCTGCGAGTTTAAGCCGATCAGGGGAAATGTGCCTACAAGGTTGTCAAAATTGGACAACGGCGAATATTCCGCGCTGATATTAGCTCAGGCAGGCCTTAACAGGCTGTCGCTGCAAAACAGGATATCGCGCATCTTCACGGCTGACGAGATGATCCCGTCGGCTTCACAAGGTATTTTGGCGGTACAGGGGAGACAAGGCGAGGATTATTCGTTTCTTGAAGGTTTCCATGACGTGAAATCAGAGATAGTCTCAAAGGGGGAGAGAGGTTACCTGAAGGCGCTGGGCAGTAATTGCGCTTCACCCGTGGCCGTCTACGGCAGGTTGAAAAATAATGAACTATTACTCTCCGGAATGTACGTGGACGCTTGTGGCAACGACTTTACCGGCAAGGTGAGCGGAGAGGCGGACAAAGCGGAATTTTTAGGGGAGCGCCTGGCAAATCACTTGAAATCGAGGTCGGAGGAAAGATGAGAGTTACTTTAGTCGGGGCAGGCCCGGGAGATGCCGGGTTGTTGACGCTCAGGGGAGCACAGCGCATAAAAAATGCCGACGTAGTGCTTTATGACAGGTTTGTGAGCGACGAGATATTGGCGATGATACCCGAGACGGCTGAGAAGATAGACGTCGGCAAAAATGCGGGGAACCATCCGGTGCCGCAGGAGGAAATCAACCGGCTGCTTCTGGAAAAAGCGATGCAGGGTTTTGATGTAGTAAGGCTCAAGGGTGGCGACCCGTTCGTTTTCGGGCGCGGAGGAGAAGAGTTGGAACTGTTGGCGGAGTCGGGTGTACCATTTGAAGTGACGCCCGGTGTCACCTCGGCCATCGCCGGCGCGGCATACGCCGGAATACCTGTAACGCACAGGGACTATGCTTCATCTCTTCACATCGTAACCGCTCATGGAAAAAACGACAGGCAGCCGGATATTAACTTTGATGCCCTTGTCAGGGCCGGAGGCACTTTGGTGTTCATGATGGGAGTCTCGGCGGTGGATCAGATCTGCGGAGAATGCCTCGGCGCCGGTATGATGCGAGATACGCCGGCGGCCATCGTTGAAAACGCCACTTTAGGTGTGCAGCGCAAGCTGATAGGGACAGTAGAGACCTTGCCGGATATGGCCAGAGAAAACGCTGTCAGTTCCCCCGCCGTCATAATCATAGGAAAAGTTTGCGGACTGGCGGAACGATATGACTGGTTCGGAAAGAAGCCGCTTCTCGGGAACCGCATCATCGTCTGCAGAGCCAAGCCGGGAACGTCAAAACTGTCGGAAGGCCTCAGAGAATTGGGATGCTATGTGGTGGAAACGCCCACTCCGATGATAACATCGCTTACCGCTACCGGCTGCCTCCTGGACAAAGCGTTGGAAAGTATAGATGATTACGCATGGCTGGTATTTACAAGCGGCGCCGGAGTCAATGTCTTTTTCGATCATCTGATACGAACGGGTTTCGATATCAGAGAGCTGCGCCATGTAAAGGTCGCATGCGTCGGGGCAGAGACGGAGAAGGAAGTCAACAAGAGAGGGATAAAGGTATTCTACCGTCCCGACGAGTATAACGGCATTGCGCTGGCACGCGGCTTGATCGGGCTTTCCGGCACAGGCGAACGGATGCTGATCGCGAGGGCAAAAGACGGGTCGGCGGATATGACTAAGAGCCTTTCGGAAGCGGGGATACCGTTCGAAGATGTGGCGATCTATGAAAAAACGCCCGGTATGGAAAAAGTCGAGATTGGAGACGTCGACATGGCAGCATTTACGAGTTCGTCGGCGGTGGAGGTGTTTGCGAAATCCACGGCGAGTTCGGAGCTTGTCGGCATAAAGGCCGTTTGTATCGGCGAGAGGACGGCGGCTGCGGTGCGGTCATATGGCATGACGCCGTTCATTTCAGGAGAGGCTACTGTTGAAAGTATGATAATAAAGATAAAGGAGTTATGCATCTATGGAAAATAGGACGAGGCGGTTGCGGAGCAGCGATACACTTCGGAGGATGACGCGAGAAACAAGGCTCTCAGCGGATTCCCTGATCTATCCGTTTTTCATTCGCGAGGGTAAAGGGATAGCTGAAGATTTGCCGTCGCTGCCGGGACAGACTAGGTACAGCCCGGACACATTGGCGAGGGGTATCGAGGAAGCCTTGAAAGCGGGGGTGCGTTCGTTCATCCTATTCGGGATCCCCGAATCAAAGGACGAGATCGGATCGGGCGCGTTCGATGAGAACGGAGTCATTCAGCAGGCGCTGATAAATGCGAAAAAGGAGTTCGGCGACGACGCCTACCTGATAACGGACGTCTGCCTGTGCGAATACACTTCGCATGGCCACTGCGGGTTGCTTGCGGGCAATCAGGTGGACAACGACAGCACGCTGCCGCTTTTAGCTAAGACCACTCTGTCGCATGTGAGGGCGGGGAGTCAAATGGTGGCGCCTTCCGGGATGATGGACGGAATGGTTGAAGCAATGAGGGCCGCTCTGGATGCGGAAGGCTTAGTAGGCATTCCGATAATGAGTTACGCGGCAAAGTATGCCTCCGCCTTTTACGGCCCTTTCAGAGACGCGGCAGGTTCGGCGCCGCAATTCGGCGACAGAAAAACATACCAGATGGATTATCATAATTGGCGGGAAGCTTTAAAACGAATACAAGCTGACATAGACGAGGGGGCCGACATAATCATAGTGAAGCCTGCACTTCCTTGTCTGGATATTATCGCAAAGGCCCGCGGACAAATACAGCTGCCTGTAGCGGCTTACAGCGTCAGCGGCGAGTACGCCATGATAAAAGCTGCCGCGGCTTCCGGGCTGATCGATGAATATAAGGTTATGTGCGAAAGTTCTGTCGGAATATTTCGGGCGGGCGCCGATATCTTGATAACGTATTTCGCCAAAGAGCTGGCGGAGGCTATAAGGAAAGGAGATGTAGGTTGATGGAAAAGTCGAAATCGCTGTTTGAAAGAGCGGTCAAAGTAATGCCCGGAGGGGTGAACAGCCCTGTCCGCGCGTTTAAAGCTGTCGGCGGAGAGCCTCTGTTTATTGACAGGGCGGACGGAGCAAAAATATACGACGTCGACGGCAACGAGTACATAGATTATGTGTCTTCATGGGGGCCGATGATACTGGGACACAACAACAAAAGAGTCAGGGAAGCCGTGGCCGCCGCCGCGCAAAGAGGCCTGAGCTTCGGCGCGCCTACAGAGGCGGAAGTCAAGCTGGCGGAAAAAATAACATCGTATCTGCCGGGCATCGAAATGATACGCATGGTCAACTCGGGGACCGAAGCGGTTATGAGCGCACTGCGGCTGGCCCGCGCGTATACGGGGAGACGGAAGATCGTGAAATTTGAAGGCTGCTATCACGGGCATGCCGACAGCATGTTGGTAAAAGCCGGGTCAGGCGCGCTGACTGCTGGCAAGCCGGACAGTCTCGGCGTTCCCGAGCCGGTTGCGGGCGATACGCTTATCGCGGCGTACAACGATCTTTTAGGGGTCGAGCAACTGCTGAAGAATCATGAGGCTGCCTGTGTGATCGTCGAGCCGGTCGCCGCAAATATGGGAGTGGTCCTGCCAAAGGACGGTTTTTTGAGCGGACTGAGAGAGATGTGTGACAGATACGGCGCATTGCTCATATTCGACGAAGTGATTACCGGATTTCGCCTTTGCAAGGGCGGAGCGCAGGAGTACTTCGACGTCGTAGCGGATTTGGTCACATACGGCAAGATCATAGGCGGCGGCATGCCGGTCGGCGCGTACGGCGGAAAGAAGGAGATCATGGAGCTGATGGCTCCCGGCGGCGCGGTCTATCAGGCGGGGACGCTTTCGGGAAATCCTGTCGCCATGGTCGCCGGCTTGGCGCAGCTTGAGGTATTGGACGAATTGGACGTCCACGGCCATATAGACAATTTAGGCGAAAAAATGGCCGCGGGGCTTTGGGGGGTAGTGCGTGACCTGGGGATTCCCGCTTGCGTAAACCAGATCGGGTCGCTCATATGTATGTTTTTGGGCATCGATTCCGCAGACTGCTACGAGGAAGTCATGAAGGCGGACAGGAGCCTTTATGCGAGGTATTTCAGGGAAATGCTCGCCGGCGGAGTATATCTTGCGCCGTCGCAATTTGAGGCCATGTTCATCTCTTTTTCGCACACCGACAGCGATATATACGATACCTTGTGCAGAGGTGAAGCGGCGCTCAGGAAGATGAAAAGCGAGGGCCTCATATGAAGGGTGTGCTGGTAATCGCTCACGGCAGCAGGGCAAAGGAAACGGAAACGGCGCTGGAAGCTGTCATATCCATGGTTCGGAAGAAAGCGCCGGAAATCGTCATCGAACCGGCTTTCATGGAATTTTCCGAGCGTACGTTTGAAAGAGGCGTCGCAGCCTTAGCGGAAAAAGGCGTGACGGAGATAAAGATCGTACCGTATTTTCTTTTTTTAGGGATGCACCTGAAAGAAGACATACCGGAGATGGCCACCCGATGCGCGGCCGGATTTCCGAACATAAAAATTGTCATGGGCAAGCCGCTTGGCGTAGATGAACGTCTGGCGGATATCGTTGTCGACAGGATCAGAGAGTGAATATGGAGAAACTCATTATAATAGGCTTGGGCCCGGGGAATCCCGACATGCTAACAGCAAAGGCTAAAGACTCGCTTGCCATGCAGCAGCGGGTGTACAACACGAGGGAAATTCCGCTGACGGAGCTGACCTTGGAACTGAGCGAGGCCGGAAGAGGGGATGCGGCGGTACTGGTGAGCGGCGATTGTGGATTTTTCAGCGCGGCCAAGATGCTCATAAACGATCTTTCGGATAAATATGATATAGAACTTATCCCGGGGATAAGCAGTATCCAGTACATGAGTGCAAAGCTTAGAGTCGCATACGACGACGCGGCTTTGATCAGCCTCCACGGAAGAAAAGTGAATATAGTTCCCATAGTCTGCTACAATAAAAAGATTTTCGCCTTAGCCGGCGGTATAAACAGCCCCGGCGAGATATGCGGAACGCTTTCCAGGCACGGGCTTGGGGACGTTACGGTGAGCGTTGGAGAGTGGCTCTCGTACCCGGACGAGAAGATAGTAACGGGCAGCGCTTTTGAGTTGAAAGGCATGGGTTTTGGCGAGCTTTCGGTCGTATATATTGAAAACCCTAAAGCTGTGAATCCTTTAGTTCCCCTTCGTGACAGCGATTTTATCCGTGACGGCGGCGTTCCGATGACAAAGGAGGAGGTTCGCTGGCTGTCGATTCAAAAGTTGGGGGCCGCCCCAAGCGACGTGATTTATGACGTGGGCGCGGGTACGGGTTCCGTTTCGGTGGAATTGGCGAGAAGGGCATTCAGCGGTTTTGTCTATGCGATTGAGGACAACGCCGACGCTTGCAATCTTGTAAGGGAAAACGCGAAAAAGCACGGCGCTCACAACGTCGAGGCGATTCATGGCAAAGCGCCGGAAGCGTTTGAAAATCTGCCGGCGCCGGATAAAGCTTTCATAGGCGGTAGTTCAGGAAACATGGACGGAATACTGAAAAAACTGATCCGTCTCAACAGCAGTATAAAAATCGTAGCAAACGCCATAACCATTCAGACGTTAAATCAAATCGTCGAGGGGTTTTCCGCGAATGGGATCACGAACACAGATATAGTCTGTGTGAATATCGCCAAATCCAGGAAAATATCCGGCTACGACCTGATGACGGCACAAAATCCCGTATATATTATAACAGGAGAAGAAAGCGATGAGTAAGCGGGTGATGATAGCCGGAACGGGAAGCGGCTGCGGGAAGACGACGATAACATGCGCGCTGCTTGCGGCGCTTGCTTCTTCGGGAAAGGACGTCGTTTCTTTCAAGTGCGGCCCCGACTATATAGACCCCATGTTTCATGAGAAGGCAACGGGAGTGAAAGCCCGCAACCTCGATATATTCCTGATGGGCGAGGGAGGCGTCAAGGACTGTCTTTCACGAAATGCGAGAGGTAGAGATGTCGCCGTACTTGAAGGTGTTATGGGGTTTTACGATGGGCTCGGCGGCGGGAGCGTCAATTCGTCGAACCATATATCGCTTCTGACAGGTACGCCTGTGGTTTTGATCGTGAACGCTAAAGGGGCGGCGCTGTCCGTCTGCGCGGCTATCAAGGGGTTTTTAGAATTCGAGGAAAACAATATTAGCGGAGTCATATTAAACGACGTGTCCGAGAGCGCGTTCGACTTTTATAAAAAGATGATCGAAGAAAGGTTCGACATCGGCGTGCTCGGTTTCATGCCGCACATTCCGGAAGTCAAAATCGAATCACGGCACTTGGGGCTAGTAACGGCGGGTGAAATAGCTGACATCAAAGAAAAAATAAATGTTTTAGAGGAATATGCAAAAAAATGCGTCGATATGGAGAGGCTGCTCCACATAGCGGGGCAGGCGGGGGCGCTCGACTGCCGACATGGTTTTTTGCATATTGTTCCGGTCGCTCGCGGCGTCAAACTATATATTGCCCTCGACGAGGCCTTTTCATTCTGGTATGAGGACAACAGTGAACTTCTTGAGGCGCTCGGCGCGGAAGTAAGGTTCTTTTCGCCGCTCCACGACAAGGGACTGCCGGAAGACGCCGACGGACTCGTGCTCCCGGGAGGGTATCCCGAGCTTTACGGACAGGCGTTGGAAAATAACTCGGGCATGAGGGACAGCCTAAAACACGCCATTGAGAACGGGCTTCCGGTCTATGCCGAGTGCGGGGGATTCGTATATATGCAGCGGCAACTGACTGATTTTATGGGAAGGACACACGAAATGCTCGGAGCGCTGCCGGGAAATGTGAAGATGACCGATAGGCTGCAAAATTTCGGATACTACAGGATAGAAGCGCAGGAGGAGAATATGCTCTGCGGCGTGGGAGACGGGATAAACGCACATTTTTTTCGCTGCTCCGTCAGCGACAGCGAGGGCGACCGCTTCATCGCGGTCAAGCATGGGGGCAAATCCTTTTCCTGTATAGTGGCGGAGGGCAATGTTTTCGCGGGATATCAGCATCTTCACTTTTTGGGGAATCCCGATTTTGCGAAAAAATTTATAAAAACTTGTTCAGAGTACAGTGACGGGAGGGACGGCAAGTGATCCATATAACTGAACCGACGGAAATAGAGAAGAGAAGCTTTGAGATAATCACAGAGGGATTGAAGGGGAGAGAATTTGACCCAAGATGTGAAAACGTAATAAAACGCGTCATACATACCACCGCGGATTTCGACTATGCCGACAACCTGTTCTTTTCAGGGGGAGCTGTGGAGGCGGCAGGCAGCGCCCTGAAAAGCGGCGCGCGGATAGTGACCGACACCAAAATGGCAATGGCGGGTATAAACAAAAAGGCGCTTGCGCAATTTGGCTGCGAACTATATTGCTTTATTGACGCACCCGATGTGATTGAAACCGCTAAGGCAAAGGGGATAACGCGGGCGAAGGCGGCTGTTGACAAAGCGGCGGAGTCACTAATAAGCCCCGTCATCTTTGTCGTCGGCAACGCCCCAACGGCGCTGATAAGGCTCCATGAATTGATAACGGCGGGGACTATAACGCCGGCGCTAGTGATAGCGGTACCGGTAGGCTTTGTCAATGTCGTGGAATCGAAGGAATTGATTCTGAATCTCAAGGTCCCCCATATAGTGGCAAAAGGACAGAAGGGCGGGAGCAATGTGGCCGCTGCCATCTGCAACGCGTTGCTTTATGATATTATGTGAGCGGAGCAGACATCACAGCCCCGGTTTTTTACGTAGGAAAGGCGGATATTTGTCTATCTCGCCCAACAGGAACTTCCTGAGCAGAAGGGCGCTTGCATGCGGTATCAATCCCCATTCGACGTATTCCTCGAGGTACGGATGCATAGTCGTATTTCTGTTGCTCTCGTGCCAATATTCCCAAACGGTACCGATGCCATTTTCTGTCAGTGCGAAATCGCCTTCTGCGACCTCCTCAAAAGCGTCTTTTCCTATTATCTCTTTATTGATGAGCATCAGCACCAATTTGTCCGACATGCAGGCCTTGAATTCCTCCATAAGGTCGAGGACCAGCGACGATTGCCCCGGCTTTTCTTTATGAAAAAATCCGGCGCAGGAGTCAAGTCCCGCCGATTCCAGGGCTGCGGTACAAACTTCTTCGAGCATTTCATATGCGAAGGACATGAGGGCATTGACGGGGTCAAAAGGCGGTTTAGAAGATCGCCCCCTGAAAGTGAAGACTTCTTTTTGATGTATAATCAAATCATTAAAACCTGAATACAGTTCCCTATTTGCCGCTTTTCTGACTTCCCGCAGAGTTTCGATATCCTTGGAAGCAATCGCATCACCCAATATCTTCTTGAGTGTTTCCGTCTTGTCCTTTATGAATTTTTTGTCGAGGTAAGATTCATAGTCGCGGAACATCAGACCGAACAGCCATCTGGAATTGAAGGCTTTTGCCATGATCATGTTCCTTGCGATTTCCATATTCATCTGCGGATCCACGGCAGCCTGATATTGCTTTCGCCGTATAAGGGAGCTTTCGAAGGTGGCGCCTACAATACTCGAGATGAACTGCCCGTCGGGGTGCAGTATGTTGAGCCTGACGTCGTGTTTCACGCAGGCCTCCATGAGCGCGGGTCGCACAGGCTTATAGCCATAGTAACAAATCGCCTCGATGTTGCGAAGGAACCCCCGTCCGATCTCTTTGTCATCAAGCGTGACGACCAGGCTGTCCCCATCGAGAGTCATGGCTTCAGGCGTAGTAATGAATACCGTCTTGATCAATTTCTTCATTCGTACGATTCCTTTCAAATTCGCTTTTCATGGTGTTATCTTATATCGAGAATAATATACCCGTCTCTTTCGATTATCTGTCCGGCGGAGAAATCGACTTTCTCCGCGAAAATCGGCCCGTCGAACACAAAAGTATGGTATTCGCCGTTTTCTCCGCAGACGTCGGCGCCGCTCTTCTTGATAGCTCTTACGGTCTTGTGGGTTAGCGTTTCCCCTAAAAAGCTCTTTTTCATGAGCGCCCCATTGACGACCGTTATGACAGCGCTGAAACCGGAGTCGATAAACTCGTAGATCAGCTTTTCACGGTTCTCTTTCCAGAGGGGGAAATAAGGCGTGAGTCCGGTGTTTTCACAGCGCTGCGCGCACCACTGTATATGGCTTTCGATATCTATGTCACCCAGTACGCAGACTTGTGCCCCGTGTTTTTGGGCTTGCCTCAGCGCCTCTTCAAAATTCGCTTCGTACTGCTTTGCGGGAGTTTTTATTAGCGTCAAAGGTATAGACAGTGAAGCGGAGACTCTTTGCAGGAGATGTTCGCCCGTTCCGTGAAACCAGGACCTGTCCTCCGTTGTATTGTAAGTCGTTATCATACCAAGAGGCGAAAGTCCGGCGTTCAGCGCTCTGTATATGGCCAGCATGCTGTCTTTCCCGCCGCTGTATGAGGCGACGAA
>Ga0123353_10004835_pt1 | contig 17501 bp, 14 predicted proteins | sample TergutLab28metaG_3_FD_92763 | JGI IMG/M metagenome (GOLD analysis project Ga0123353, IMG submission 92763) | Labiotermes labralis P3 segment gut microbial communities from Petit-Saut dam, French Guiana - Lab288 P3 | ecosystem: Host-associated > Arthropoda: Insects > Digestive system > Gut ...
TGTAAGTCCCCTGCCCTTTTATATCCTCTACGATCTTGCCAAACAGATCGAGCGCGTTTTTATCCACGTTAACACCTCCGTATTCAAATACGTTCCCGTTACTCCCCCCAGGTCAGCACGACTTTGCCGGAGTTTCCTTTTTGCATGGCTTCAAAACCTTTTTCGTAATCTTTCGCTTCGAACCTGTGCGTTATGACCTTGCTGACGTCAAGCCCGGTTTGCAGCATCGACATCATCTTGTACCAGGTTTCAAACATCTCCCGGCCGTATATTCCCTGAATGGTAAGCCCGCCAAAAACCACCTTGTCCCAGTTGATCGCCGTATTACCCGTGTGGATCCCCAGCAGCGCGATCCTGCCGCCGTTGCCCATGTGCTCGACCATGTCCGTAAACGCCTTGTCGCTGCCCGACATTTCGAGGCCTATGTCAAAACCTTCGGTCATGTTCATTTCTTTCATCAGTTCCGATGTGGACACTTCCCTCGGGTCGACCGCCCACACGCACGGCAATATGTCTTTCACAAGCTTCAGCCGATAGGGGTTCAAGTCGGTTACGGCGATCTTCTTGGCGCCGCAATGCCTGCATATGATAGCAGCCATAATGCCGATCGGGCCCGCTCCTGTTATAAAGATGTCCTCTCCGGTGAGATCGAACTTCAGAGCGGTGTGTACGGCGTTGCCCAATGCGTCGAAACACGCGGCGATCTCCAGCGGTATCCCCTCCGCAACCCTGACTACGTTTTCGGCCGGAATAGTCAAATACTCTGCAAAGCAGCCGTCCCTGTTTACCCCGACCCCTACGGTATATTTGCATAAGTGGCGGCGCCCTGCCATACAGTTGCGGCAGGTTTTGCAGACTATATGCCCCTCGCCCGAGACGATATCGCCTGTTTGATAGCTGGTCACGCCTCCGCCCAACTCGACGATTTCCCCCACGAACTCATGTCCGATGATTATCGGCGGCTTAATGGTGCGCTGGCTCCAGGCGTCCCAATTGTAGATGTGTAGATCCGTCCCGCAAATAGCGGTCTTGAGCACGCGGATTTTCACCTGTCCGGGCCCCACTTGCGGAATAGGGACTTCCATAATGCTAAGTCCCGGCCCCGCTCTTTCCTTAACAAGTGCAAACATAGAATTCTTAGACATAATCTACCTCTTTATCATAAATCTTTCAACGATCCGGTTTATTATTACATCCATAATGATAACATGTTTTCAAGCGTTTGGAAAGGTTGAAACATGATAAAACATAGGTTTACTTTCGCAATTATATTGCGAAAATATTGTTATTTCACCCAAGGCGTGCTATACTTTTCTTTAACATAAGATCGCATGGTTCCGGCACACGAAACCTAAAAGGGGGCGATTACGGCGCATCGGAAACTCGCAGTAGACGCGCGGGAGACGTAAACCATATGTTTGTTTGCAGAAAGGATCGACTGAATGGATAACGAGAAACTTATCGAGTTGGCAAAAGAGGCAAGATCGTGTTCATGCGCGGAAATATCCGGTTTCAAGGTCGGGGCGGCTTTGCTCACAAAAAGCGGAAAGGTCTTCTTAGGGGGCAACATTGAAGACCCGTCCGGCGTTGGGGTAACGAATATTTGCGCGGAAAGATGCGCCATGATAAAAGCGCTGTCGGAAGGTCACAGGGAATTTGAAAAAATCGCCGTCGCAGGCGGGTCGGACGAACTGATTTTCTGCACGCCCTGCGGCGTTTGCAGGCAATACTTGAACTCCTTCTGCCCGGAGATAAAGGTGATTTGCACCGACAATAGCGGCGCAATAAAGGAACTCACCCTGCGCGAACTGCTCCCCTACTCATTTAGCGAGAAGTTCTAGTACCCCATCCGGCGAGATTCCGCGAGGGACAAGTTCCCCATCCGGCGAGATTCCGGGAGCGTCACTAGTTCCCCATCAGGCGAGATTCCGGGAGGGAGTCCGGTAACATTGGACTCCCTCCCTTGCTATGCTTTATTGGTAACTATATTGTTTACACGCCTTAAAGCATCGTTACTCCATCTGTGGATACTACCGCCAGTACTGTCTTCGTTTCCGGCGGGGGGGCTTCCCCTATGGCTATTGCCGAGGATAGGTACTCCAGCGCGTCGCACAGTTTTTCCTCATCCGACGTGTGCAAAACCGCCAGTGTTTCGCCTGCGGTCACATAATCGCCGGTTTTCTTCTCCAGGATGATGCCCGCGCTGTAATCTATCACGTCTTCCTTGCGGGCGCGCCCGGCGCCCAGCGACAGGGACGCCATGCCGCAGGATTCCGCGTTCATATGCGCGATGTACCCGCTGATAGGCGCCTTAAACTGCGATACGACCGGCGCTTTTGGAAATCCGGTTTTCAATATCGAAGCGTCGCCGCCCTGCGCCTCGACCATCGCGCAAAGCTTCTCAAGCGCCCTTCCGCTCTTTATCGCATCCTCTGCCAAAGCCCTGCATGCTTCAATGCTTTCCGCCGCATCCGCCAGCAGCAGCATATACGACGCCAGGTTCATGCAAACGCCCGTCAGATCCTCGGGTCCGTTTCCGCTGAGCGTGTTAACGACTTCCTCCACTTCGAGCGCGTTTCCGATCGCCTTGCCCAACGGGGTGTCCATATCGGTGATCAGCGCCATCACGCGGCGCCCCGCGCGCACGCCGATCGATACCATTGCCTGCGCCAGCGCGATGGAATCTTCCAGTGTTTTCATAAATGCGCCGCTGCCGGTCTTAACGTCGAGCAAGATCGCGTCCGAACCCGCCGCCAGCTTCTTGCTCATGATCGACGAAGCTATGAGAGGCAGGGATTCGACCGTCGCGGTGACGTCCCTGAGGGCGTACAGCTTTTTATCGGCAGGTGCGATATCCCCCGACTGCCCTATGATAGCTATCCCCGTCGAGCGGACGATAGAGCGGAACTGTTCCGGGTCGATAGCCGTCTGCAAGCCGGGAATCGACTCCAGCTTGTCGACCGTCCCCCCGGAATGCCCAAGGCCCCGCCCGCTCATCTTTGCAACGGGTACGCCGCACGAGGCTACTATGGGCCCGATGATAAGGCTGGTTTTGTCGCCCACGCCTCCTGTGCTGTGTTTATCGACTTTTATGCCGGGGATCGAGGAAAGGTCGGCAATATCTCCCGACCGGAGCATCGCGTCGGTCAGTACGGATGTTTCGTGAGCGTCCATCCCTTGCAGGCAAATAGCCATAAGCAGCGCGGAAGCTTGATAGTCGGGTATCTCGGAACGTGTGAAACCGTCCACAAAGAAACGTATCTCCTCTTCGGTCAGCGACTCGCCATACTTCTTATGGCTGATGATATCATACATGCGCATAATTGACCCACCCTTCATATTGTCTGATAAATCAGAATGCAGAAATCAGAAATAATAATTTGCCGCTTCTCCGCTCTTTATTTCTGTATTCTGCATTCTTAATTTTGTGTTATTCCGGCGATACTCCTTTTATGCTTTACATCACAGATCATTTTTCTACATCTCGCGTTACGCGATATATGCAGTGAACTCCAAAGCTTGCCGGGCTATCGGCTTCCCTTGTCGTACGGGACTCCGGACGCCTTTGGCGCCTGCGACCTCCTCGAGGTAAATGCGAGCGCGATCAGGGTAGCGATATACGGTATCATCTTGTAGACTGCGCCTGGAAGGCCCAGGCTGTTGAGGAATGCTATACTCGTGTGCGCCACCGAGATAGTCTTCATCAAGCCGAAGAAGAACGCTGCAAGAAGTATTCGCCAGGGTTTCCACTGTCCGAATATCAAAACCGCAAGCGCGAGGAACCCATATCCCGCGACGGTCGCGTCGTACTCCGCTGTTGTGGGGATAACGAACACCAATCCGCCTAAGCCGGCCAGCACCCCTGAGATCAATACTCCGACGTAGCGCATTTTATATACGTTTATACCCACGGAGTCGGCGGCTTGCGGATGTTCGCCGCAGGCGCGCAGCCGCAGCCCGAACGGCGTCTTGTATAGCACCAGCCACGAAACGACCAAAATCAAGATGCCAAGATATGTGGTGATATATGTGTTCTGGAAGAAAAGCGGGCCGATTATCGGTATATCGCCCAGTATAGGCACGGATTGGATGCGGAACACGTTTTGGATCGGGATCTGCTGCACCGCCTTATTGTCATTGGCGTAACGGACGAGGCGCGTGATATATATCGCCAGCGCCGGCGCGAGCATGTTGATCGCCGTACCGCTTATGACCTGGTTCGCCTTCATCTGTATCGAGGCATATGCGTGGGGCAGCGACATGATCGCACCGCTGATTGCTGCGATAACAAGGGCGATCAGCAGCAGAAGCTGCGCGGGGAACGTACTGCCGCCTACTCTTTGGACAAGGTAAACGAACAATACCCCGGCGAACGCGCCGATTATCATTATCCCTTCCAACGCGATATTCACGATGCCGCTGCGTTCGGAGAACATTCCTCCCAGCGCGACGATCAAAAGCGGTATGGAGAAGAACATCATTTGTTGCACTATGAAGTACAGTACACTCAAATCCATCAGACGTCACCTCCTTCCAATCCGGCTTCATCGCTGTCCGGTTTGGGATCCTCTATCGCTTTTGGCGGCTCTTTCTTGGTTCTTTTAAATACAAACTGTATTAGTCCTTTGAGCAGCAATGCCAACGCCGAGAAATAGATTATGACCGCGACGATGATATCAATGATCTCCCTCGAAAACCCGAGCCGCTGCAGCAGGAACCCGCTTTGCGTGAGATAACCGATCAGCAGGCCCGAGAACATGATACCGATCGGATTGAACAGGCCGAGCAGCGCGACCGGGATACCGTTGAACCCTTCAGCCGCCAGCGTATCGATTACCTGGATGCCGGTGCCGGCGCCAGATAATGCGACAAACGCCCCGCCAAGCCCCGCAAGCATCCCTGCGATGACCATTGACATGATTATCCCGCGGTTCTCACTGATACCTGCATATCGCGCCGCTTCCCGGTTGAAACCGCACGATTTTAGCTCGTATCCGAATTTCGTTTTCTCCAGCAGGATGTACATCGCCACACTGATTATTATTGCCAGGACGATACCGCTTCCGACAGTTGCGGAGAACAGCTCATTGAGCCCCAGTGACGGCAGTATCGCAGCGCTGGGGACCCTCATTGTAAGGTTTGTCTTGACTTCATGTATTCCGGTCAAGGGTATCAGGTAGTTTACGAGATACATGCCTATATAGTTGAGCATGATACATGAAATAACCTCGTGAACATTCAGTAACGCTTTCAACATACCGGGGATCATCCCCCAAAACGCCCCTGCCAGGGCCCCTGCGATGACAGCCACGGGGCACAGCAGCCAGCCGGGCAAAAACGAGAGTTTCAGGGCTACCAGTATTGATGCGAACATGCCGCTTGTGAACTGTCCCGCCGCTCCGATATTAAACAACCCAGTCTTTCCCGCAAAGCCTACGGAAAGCCCTGTCATTATGATCGGAGTCGCGTAACGCAGCGAATGGCCTAAATTGGTCATGCTTGAAAACCCGCCGCTCAGGATGTTCGTAAATCCGGAAAAAGCCTTCGCCGGGTTCGAAATAAGCATTACCACCAATCCGGCGACCAGGCCAAGTATCACAGCCAGGACCGATGCCAGCGCATTCATACCGCCCGCCGACGTTAGGACGCCGCGTACTTTTTTCATGCGCTCACCTCCCCTTTATCGTGCGCTCCAGCGCCGATGTTTCTTTTTGAGCCGGACATGTACAGTCCGAGTTCCTGAAGGGTTACCTCTTCGGGTTTGACGTCGGCAACGATTTCCCCTTCGTAAATGACAAGTATGCGGTCGCTGACGTTCATGACCTCATCGAGTTCCAGCGATACAAGCAGCACGCCTGCCCCGTTGACCCGTTCGTTGACCAACTGCTTGTGGATATATTCGATCGCGCCGACGTCCAGTCCGCGGGTCGGCTGTACGGCGACCAGCAGCTCGGGCCCGCGATCGATCTCGCGCGCGATGATGGCCTTTTGCTGATTGCCTCCCGACATGCTCCGCACGGGCGTCTTTGCGCCCTCTCCGCTGCGGATGTCGAACCGCTCGATCAGCTCATTTGCAAAGCTGTAAATTTCTTCAAAGCGCAGAAAACCGAATTTCTGAAAACGCGATGTGAAATATTTCTGTAAAATCAAGTTGTACGCCAGGTTGTAGTCGAGCACGAGGCCGTGGCGATGCCGGTCTTCGGGAATATGCGCCATGCCCTCGTTGCCCCTGCGGCGAATCGGCGCTTTTACGATGTTCTTCCCTTTGAGCAGTATCTCCCCCTCGTCGGCATGGCGTATGCCCGTGAGTGCAAATACAAGCTCGCTCTGTCCGTTGCCGTCTATCCCGGCTATGCAGACGATCTCCCCTGCCCGTACTTGAAACGAAACATTGTTGACCGTGGGCTTGCTGCCCGCTTTCTCCCTGACAGTCAGCCCGCTGACCTCAAGTATGACGTCAGCCGGCTTGGCTTCCGGCTTTTCCACAACAAGATTGACTTTTCTGCCGACCATCATTTCCGAGAGTTCTTCCACTTCTGTCGGGGCTACGTCAACCGTGCCGATATAGCGCCCCTTGCGCAGCACTGTGCACCGGTCGGCTACGCGCTTTATCTCGGCGAGCTTGTGGGTGATGAAGAGAATGGATTTCCCTTCAGCTATCAATCCCTTCATAATGTTCATCAGCTCGTCTATCTCTTGCGGCGTCAGCACGGCGGTCGGTTCATCGAAAATCAGTATCTCATTATCGCGATAAAGCATTTTAAGTATCTCGACACGCTGCTGCATACCGACCGTGATGTCGGAGATATAGGCGTCGGGATCTATCGCGAGGTTATATCGTTCGGATAGCTTGACGACACGCTCGCGGGCCTCAGCCATACTCAAAAATCCGAGTTTTGTGGATTCCATCCCCAGCACGATATTCTCAAGTACGGTAAAGTTGTGTACCAGCTTGAAGTGCTGGTGCACCATACCGATTCCCAGCTTTGTCGCGTCGTTAGGGCCGTTGATCGTCACGACTTTGCCATTTTTAAGGATTTCTCCCTTGTCCGGCCCATATAATCCAAACAGGATACTCATCAAGGTAGACTTACCGGCGCCATTCTCCCCCAGAAGGGCATGAATCTCGCCGTGCTTTAAGTCAAGGTTAATATTATCGTTGGCAATGATACCGGGGAAGGTTTTGGTAATGCCTCGCATTTCGATAACTGATTCCATATCTGAACCACCTCCTGCCTCATTTTGTTTTGAGCATATATCGCTCAAACGAGTATAATGCGCATAGCCGCCACAGCGGGAGCCTGTAGGTCGGCTCCCGCCGCCGGCATTAAACCCGCGTAAGTACTAGCCCAGGTTGTTAACGATGACCGCACTGGTCGGTATCTGATCGGGCGCGACCTCTATATCGTTATTGACTACCACTGCCCCGCTTACAAGCTTGGCAAATATAGCGTCGTATTGAGCCTGATCGAAAAATCTGAATCTGGAGTTTGCCATCGGCAGGCCGACGCCATCGTTGTCCGCCGCATAAACGACCGACTGGCCGCCCGGGAATTTTCCGTCATAGAAATTCGCGAGCTTATCGTATACCGACTGGGGCAGCATTTTCATTGCGCTGGTTATTACGGTCGGGGAAGCGTCGGACTGGTCGCCATCGACGCCGATGACCTTTGCACCGGCTTGTTCCGCAGCCGTGAATATTGAGGAACAAATACCTCCGCCGCAGGAGAAGATCACTTCGATGCCTTCGTTATACCATGCGGCTGCCCTTGTCTGGATATCAGGCGAGGGATCGAACGTGCCGGTATAGTAGTAATAGACCGTGATCGATCCGTCCCCGTATCCAAGCTCCTGGGCCGCAGCCTCGGCGCCCTGGATATAGCCATATCCGAAACGTATGACAGCTGGGACCGCCATGCCGCCCATGAATCCCAGTTTAGTATATCCGTCTTTGACGGCTGCATAACCGGCCAGGAAACCTGACTGTTCTTCGGCATACGTTACGGAGACAGTGTTCGTGCCGACTTTGAAGTCCGTATAATCGGAGTTGTGCGGAGTCCCGTCCAGAAGCACGAACTTTACGTCCGGATAGAGATCCTGCGCGTTATAGACCGGTACCTCAAAAAGGAATCCCGGGGTCACTATGACCTTCGCGCCGCTGGTTACAGCAAGGTCGATAGCGTTAAGGTATGCTTCGTCCCCCTGGGCGGCGGGTTGGAAATACTGGTGGGGGATGTCGAACTCTTTTGCGTATCTCTCCAGCCCTTCCCATGCGCCCTGGTTAAAGGATTTGTCGTCGATGGTACCAAGGTCCGTGATAAGCGCCAGTTCGAATTCGTCGCTGCCTCCACCGCCGCAGGCGACGAGGGGGAGTACCATTATCAGTGCGAGTACAATTGTTACAAGTTTTTTCATATTATCTTTCCTCCTGATTATATTCTCTATTGAAACCGTCTGCTCATGGCGGAGTTCCTTGCGGCGCCCTGCGCAACGACATAATAGACGCTCTTTCGCGGGCTGCGGCCCGCAGTGGCTTGGCTGGTGGTTGGTGGTTGGTTGTTTAAACTGTTAATACCCCTGGGATGTGCCGCCTGTCAGTATCTTGATTGCTGAACTTGTCCCTAAGCGGCTGCATCCGTTATCTATAAATGCTACCATATCCTCGCGCGAGCGAATACCTCCGGCAGCCTTGATCTTGACTCCCGGCCCTATGTTCTCCCTAAAGAGTATTATATCCTCCATGGTCGCCCCCGCTGTCCCGAAGCCCGTGGATGTTTTGATATAGTCCGCCCCCGCGTCGGTCACGCAGTGGCACAGCTCGATTTTTTCAGATTCGGTCAAATAACAGGTTTCGATTATTACTTTCAGGATACGCTCGCCGGTTATTGCTTTAAGTGTCGCGATTTCAGCGGTTATTCTATCAAAATTCCCATTTTTTACGTCCGTGATGTTTATCACCATGTCAAGTTCGTCGGCGCCGTCGCTGATAGCGGCTTGAGCGGAAACGGCTTTCGTTGCGGCAATATCGTACCCCAGCGGGAATCCTATTACTGTACAGATTGTGAGGTTTGGAAATGCTTCCCGTATTGGTTTGATGTAGCAGGGCGGGATGCAGACAGAGGCTGTTTTGTACTTCAGCGCTTCATTGCAGAGTTTTTCGATCTCAGGCCATGAAGCAGTGGCGGCGAGCAATGTGTGGTCAACATGGCTCAGAATAAATGCGTCTTCCATAGTTGCCTCCCAATACTAAATATTATAGTCTAAAACTTGTATAATCATATCACATCTTTAGTCGAATGGCAAATACATGTTTTAAAAAAATATTAAAATATCCGATTTGTGTTGAACTGTTGTTGTAATATTCAAGTATTTTCCCAGCTATAATGTAGAAATTCGTCATTTCATATACGAAAATTTTTAACAGAAGCCGGGCGAGGCTGCGAACGGTTATTTTTTGCTCCGGCAACGCCTTTTTTTTTATTATCTTTTTTAGACTTTATATATCCACAAATTGCTAATTCAACATTTCTATTAATACTTGCTCCAAATCCACGATGATGTTCGTGCAGTATTTGCAACTTCATTTTCATAGAGACATTTTTTTTGGTTTGCGGTATATTATATAGGCGGCCGGTAGCCGGTGGCCGGTTGGCATGGATTTGCGGATGCTTAAATGACTCGTTTAAATTCTAAAGCAACGGGAAAGGAGCTTTCATAGAAACATGACAAGAATACAGGACCTACCCCGGGAGAAACTGAGCAGAAAAGGCGCGGCGGCGCTGAGCGACGTCGAACTGCTTCAGGCTGTTATCGGCAGCGGGGGAAAAGACAACGACTACACGCAAATCGCAAAGAACCTAAACGCACTGATACTGAAGACCGGGCCGGAGAATCTGACATTGGACGACGTGAAGTCGATCAAAGGGATCGGCGACGCGAAGGCGACAGTCGTGTTCGCGGCGCTTGAGTTCTGGCGCAGGAAGTTTACAAAGCAAGCTGCCCCGCTTATTGACTCTCCAGAGAGAGCAGCGGAGCAGCTTGACTATATAAGAAACAAGAAGCAGGAATATTTCGTATTGCTTACGCTCGACGGCGCAAGGCGGCTGATAAACTGCCGGACGATCACGATCGGTACTTTGATGTCCTCCCTCGTCCACCCCCGCGAAGTCTTCTCGCCTGCTATCGAAGACAGGGCGGCGTCGATAATCGTTGCGCACAACCATCCAAGCGGCATGCTCGATATCAGCGAGCAGGACCGGGAAGTGACAAAGCGGATAAGGCAGGCCGGTGAACTATTGGGCATCCATCTCGACGATCATATCCTTGTTGCCGGCAGCGGCTATGTCAGCATATCCTGACCATTCCCCTGCCCTGATGCGCAGCACCCGGTTTAGCCGCGTGATGGCCCGTTGCGCAGGGCGGATCCATTTCGCCCGTGAGCATACGCGTCCGATTGGTTGTGCAGCGGAGTTTCATGTCAGCTGAACGAGACGCTTCCCTGTTTTTCGAAGCTGTTGTAATCATAGATCACAACGCCGCTGCTATGAATGATGTAGAGCGTATCGGCTATGAAGCACAGCCGTCCTTCGTACGTCGAGTACGCCTCGCCGATCTTCAGCGATGTCGCTATCGAGAGTTTGCCGTTGGCCACCTTCAGGATCAGCGCGTCGCACCAGTATGCGCCTCTATTATCATATCTTTCAACTGTAAAACCGTACAATCCGCGAACCGCGTCGCACATCAAAGCGCGCGGGTTATAGCTGACCTCTGCCCAGCCTTCGCCCAGCAGCAGCACATCGATTTCCTTCGGATCGAAGGGATCGCTTACATCGAACAAAGAGACTTTCATGCCCACATCCCTAAACCCGATGACTGTTTCTTTACCGTTTGAATCGCGCGTGAATGTCTCCTGCGTATCGCGGCCTATGCCGAGCATCAGGCCGTTACCCAGCGGGTGCAGATACTGCGAGAAGCCGGGGATTTTCAGTTCACCCATCACCTTTGGCTTGTACGGGTCAGACAGATCGATTGTAAAGAGCGGATCCACGTTTTCGAATGTGACCACGTAACCGGTTTCTCCCACGAACCGCATGGAGCGCATTTGCTCGCGCGGCGCCAAGGGCTCGGTCCTGCCGACCGTCTTCATTGTGGATGCGTCGAGAACGGTCACAAATGTACCCGTCTGCCATTCGGTCGTCGCTATCCGGAAATAGCCTTTGTACTCATCCATGCTGTACTGGTTGATCGGCGAACCCGCAACCGTGCCCATTCCGGCGTAATTGACTGCGGTACCGTCGATGGCAAAGCGGAGGATGTCGGTCTTTTCCCATCCGGAGAGCAAACTGCCGAAAACGTCGTCTTCCAGGTAAGTCTGGTCCCAGCGCCCCTTGGTTATATACATCGCGTTTTGGCTCATATAAAGGTTGCTGCCCGCTCCAAGGTACGCCTCCGGTTCAAACTCCTCGTCGCCAAACACGTCGATCGCGCCGACCAGCAGATAGCTTGAATCGTATGAATCGGGGACATAGTAAATATTTTCGAAATCGATTGGCTGGAACCCCTCCCCCGTCGCCGTATCCCGGCAATACGGCAGGATCGCGGAACTGTCCGCCTGATCGTACGATATGTACTGGATACCTTTGTTTGTCACGAGATAGACTATGTTGCCGATGACCCGCGATGAAACGCGCCATCCGTCCATCGCGACGCTGCGCAACTGTTCGGGTTTCCCGCGATCTGATATATCATAGATGGCAAGTACCGTGCATTCATCCTGATACCAACCGTAGTAATAGGGCTCGATCCTTGCCTTTTCAGAATCCGTCCGATACAGCGGCTCGTCATGCGAAACATACTCGCTGCCCACAATGGCAAGCCGGTCTTTGCCGATAAGGTAAAACTCCGCGCCCCAGATATCATCCAGCGTTATTGTTGAAACGACTCTCGACGCGGCGCCCTCGGCCTTTATTATACGCAGGATATTTCCGTATGAAGACAATGCATAAATGTACTGCCCGTCAGTCTTTACGATATCGCCTTCGCTCACGCCTGCAACCTGTTCATTCGTTTTCGAATAAGAATCGTCCCCGCTATCAAATACGGTAGTTGCAGAGACCGACGGTTCTCCCTCGGGGATCGCCTTAGCCTTGGCTTCAGAATACGGCTCATCTCCGCCGCTGGGAACGGGGATGTCCATAGCGAAGCTTTCCAAGCTTTCATCCAAAGCCGTTGTAACTCCGTTTTGCCAACTGCGCAGCACTCCGGAGCTTTCATACAATAGTCCCCGGTCCAACAGCAATTTGAGCAGCGTCTCCCGATCGTTAACAGTCGGCAGACGCTCCCCTTCGGAAACCTCTGTTGCTACTTGCGTGGCGTTGATCGTATTGATCGGATATCTTACGCCGTCGCTTTTAATGTTTGCCCCCGGCCTGAAAACCCCCATCAGGTCCGCGAGCACTACCGGAAATGGCTTGCCGCCGCGCTGGACGCTGTTGATTTTTTCCGGAGAATCATGTGCGTCTGTGAACAGGATCAGCAATCCTCCCGTGAGAACCGCCAACGCCAGACAGAGCGCTATAATCCATTTGTATTTCATCTCAATTCCTCCTGTTGTTTATAGTTGATAAACCCCATTTTCACTTTATTGATATGCAATTTAGACGGGATACAATAATTTTTGTTCCCATGAACTGTATAAAATAAAAAAAAATTGCTATACTATCGAAATTGTTGTAATATAGTGATAATATGACACGGGGAGGCAGGATTATGGGAGTTGAGCTTTGGGTTGTTTTTCTTATTATCGCGGCAGTGGTGCTTTTAATATGGTTGTTTCTTACCTTAATACCCATCGGGTTATGGATCAGCGCCGTCGCCGCAAATGTGAAGATCGGCATATTTACGCTTGTCGGTATGAGGCTTCGCGGGGTACCGCCTGTGAGGATCGTCAGTCCGCTGATCAAGGCGGTCAAGGCGGGGCTTGCGTTATCCACGAACAAACTCGAAGCGCATTACCTGGCGGGGGGCAATGTGGATTGCCTCATAAACGCGCTCATTGCAGCGCAAAGGGCAGGTATAGCCCTCGAGTTCGAGCGGGCTGCGGCGATCGACCTTGCCGGGCGCAACGTGCTCGAAGCCGTCCAGATGAGCGTCTACCCAAAGGTCATAGAAACGCCCGCGATCTCCGCCATAGCTAAAAACGGCATCGAGCTCATCACGAAGGCGAAAGTCACGATAAGGGCCAACATCGACAGGCTGATCGGCGGCGCCGGGGAGCAGACTATTATCGCCCGGGTCGGCGAGGGCATAGTCTCCACCATAGGCGGTTGCAACTCACACGACGAAGTCCTGCAAAACCCGGCTTCGGTATCGAGGATGGTTTTGGAAAAGGGCCTCGAGACCGGAACCGCGTTCGAGATCCTCTCTGTTGACATAACTTCCATAGACGTCGGCAGAAACATAGGCGCGCAACTGCTGACGGATCAAGCGGAAGCAGACAAACGCATTGCCCAGGCGAGAGCCGAGGAACGCCGGGCTATGGCAGCCGCCATCGAAGAAGAGATGAGGGCCCAGGTACAGGAAATGCGCGCAAAGGTGGTCGAGGCCGAAGCCGAAGTCCCGAAAGCCATGGCAAAAGCGCTCAGCGAAGGGAAACTGGGCGCTATGGATTATTACAATATGATGAATGTTGTCTCCGACACACAGATGCGAAACGCGATGGCCGGTTCCGACGAACGGGAAGCGTCCGACTAGCGTCCCATCCGATGATGCGAAATAGTGTGAGGAGACATCAAACATATGCAAAATAAAACCGAAAATATGGGTTCGCAGGATAAAGGCGAAGGGCGGGGCAATGACGACGGGAAACCCGTTGTCCCGAAAACATCCCCCGTCGCAAATCTCGACGTCACGGCAGTACGCAACGCGATCGCACTGTCAGAGATCCTTGGTCTCCCTATATCTAAAAGGCGCGGACGAAAGTAAACAAACGGGCTGCATGCCGCAGTCCGTTAAAAAGTTGGACTCCTTTTGTATCGTTTTGTATATAAGCCGCGATATTATGCATTATTCTGTTATGTCAACCATTTATTTCATCAGCACTACGGTGCGAACTGCGTTTGCGGGTCATGGCATATTTTGGAAATTCTTCTTTCGCTCCCCATCATTACTGATAATATCACCTGTGGACAAACCTGTGGATAATGTTGAAAACTTTTTGTACTTATCAAATGGCCGTCCATTTATGTCAACCGTTCGAACGTGTATTTTTAGGAAATTATATGAAAGATTTTTGTAAAATACATGTAAATTTCAGGTAAAGTATGGCAAATACTATTTGTTTTCATCATTATTTGAATAGCATATATTGTATATACATCCGGTTTATGCATTTCTGGTCACAGGTATACAAAATGTAATATTCATCCATGCGGTTGCGAGACGCCCTGTTATATGGTAGAATTCCAAACATGGGTTTTAATGCAAAAGCGACAGCGAAATCGGAATTGGGGGTTTAGACAAATGTCCGGGCATTCTAAATGGAAAAACATACAAAGGACAAAGGGCGCGCAAGACGCGAAACGGGCAAAAGCCTTTACAAAAATCGCCCGCGAGATAATTGTGGCCGCCAGGGAAGGCGGAGGCGGCGACCCCGCAAACAACTCTCGCCTCGCCGCAGCGATCGCAAAAGCCAGGGCTGCGAATATGCCGAGCGAGAACATCAAAAGGACGATAGAAAAAGCGCTCGGCGCCGGAAGCGGAGACAGTTACGAGTCCGTGACATACGAGGGTTACGGCCCCTGCGGCGCTGCGGTGATCGTCGAGGCGATGACGGATAACCGCAACAGGACGGCAGCGGAGATAAGGCACCATTTTGACAAATACGGAGGTAAAATGGGAACGTCCGGCTGCGTATCGTGGTCATTCGAGCGCAAAGGCGTGATCATCATCGACGATGAGGACGAGGAACTGGACGAAGACAAGGTGCTGACCGACGCGCTCGAAGCCGGCGCGGACGATATAGAGACTGACGAAGGCATGTTCGAGGTATACACCGCACCGGATGATTTTGCTGCCGTGAGCGGCGCGCTGGAAGGTATGGGCTACAGGTTCCTCTCGGCTCAGATCGAAATGGTCCCACAGAATTACATAAGCCTGACCGGGCCTGATGATCTAAAGAACATGGAGAAAATGCTGGAACTAATGGAGGATAGCGACGACGTGCAAAATGTCTGGCACAATGTTGACAGTTGACGGTTAGCTGTCGACAGGCGCCGGATAACGGGATCGTTTATCCTCTTTATTTATATAAAATTCATACATTATTAAGGTATCTCGTTAAGGACTGGAGGGCACTATGCCAAAAAAAACAGAATCTATACAAAGACGCTCAAAATGGTCATGGTATTTTTACGACTTCGGTAACTCTGCGTACGCATCAATCATACTCCTGGCGGTTTATTCACCATTCTTTAAGGAAACCGTTGTGGGCGGCGCGAAAGGCACCCAGTTATGGTCGATCGCCGTGGGCGTAGCCGCAGCCATCGTTGCGGTATTGTCGCCCTTACTGGGAACCATCGCTGATTTCACAAGGTTCAAGAAACAGTTCCTGGTTATTTTCACATCGCTTTCAGTGGTATTCACGGGTCTGTTGTTTTTTGTACGTGTCGGAAATGTTTTCATCGGAATGTTCTTCTTCATTCTGGCTGAAGTCGGATACCGCGCAGGCCAGTTGTTCTACGACGCGCTCTTAACGGACGTATCCACATCCGAAACGATAGGGACTATATCAGGAAACGGCTGGGCGTTTGGCATGATAGGCGGTATATTGGCCCTTGTCATCGTTATTCCAGTGACGCTTATCGGCGACCATATGACTCCTTTCGCTTTTCCGATTGCCGCGTTGTTCTTCCTTTTCTCCGCGATACCGTCATTTTTGTGGGTCAAAGAACGGAAAAAGGCGCAAGGTATCCCAGCCGGACAAAACGTTCTGTCAATGGCGTTTAAGAATCTTGCCGAGACATTCCGCTCAATAAAAGAGTACAAGGAATTCTCCAAGTACACGATTTCATTCCTTTTCTACAACAACGCCCTGATGATGCTCATGGGGTTTGCGGCGATTATCGGCGGAACGCTCTTCGGGCTCAGTCAGATGGAACTTATTATTTTCGTGGTGATCCTTCAGGTTGCCGGGGCGCTTGGCGCGTTGGTTTTCGGCAAAGTTGCCGACAGGTACAGCGGAAAGGCGTCCGCGCTGGTGAGCCTGCTTCTTTTAGCCTTTTCCCTATTCGGCCTTTTCCTAACGACATCCAAGCCCCTGTTCTTTGTGATAGGCGCGTTTGCCGGCGCTTTTATGTCCGCCGCTCAGACTGTCAGCCGCAGTTTGGTGGGCCAACTGGCGCCTCCCGAGCATGTAACGGAGTTTTACGGATTCCTCTCTGTTGCCGGGAGCGCGTCTTCAGTCGTCGGTCCCCTTGTATTCGGCGCCATCACCTCAGCGATGAACAACTGGCATATCAACAAGCAAGTCGACGGGTTCCTGTCGAAAGACAGCAGCCTCACGCGGGAGCTTGCGCTGGAGATGGTTGATAAACTTCCTGCGGAGAAATACAGCCTTCTATGGGGGATCGCGTCCATCGTAGCTTTCGTAGTTATCGGCGGCTTCCTTTTCCTCTTGGTCAAGCCAATATACGCCAACAAAAAGCAGGAAACTAATGTGGCGTGAGCTGACTGATCCGGTCTGCGGACCGCAAGTAGCCAGTGGTTAGAGCCTGGCGCCCGGGAGCCTTGGATTGTTTTTGTGTTTTTTTGCAGGGGTCAGCCCATAAGGTACTCGTGCGCCCTGGGGAGAGCAACTACTATTCGCCCTTTTTAGATGCTTGTTGTCCGGATTTGATTATTTGGAAAACTTCCTTGTAGAATAACGCGCTGCGCGGAACGGCGCTTCGAATTTCGTACGTCGTTCCGTCGTCCAGTGCAAATAGCAATATCATTTGACCGACTACCGTGAATCTTGTGATTTCCCGCAACGGAAACGTAATGCCGGCGAAATCGAACGTTTCGCGGTAGATTTTCATCGTACCCTCTCTGACGAGTGTCTTTCCCGTCGCCACGCGGACTTCAAACAACTGCTGACCTTCGTGTGTGCAGATAGGCTCGTCTCCGATGTTTTGCACTATCTCCACAAGCTGCTGTTTTTGCCATCTACCCCAATCGGTTACTGTGGTCAGCGAGTGTGGAACTCGCGGTGTGGAGCCTGGGGCGAGCGGGGCGGTGTCTGGAGCGAGCGGGGCGGTGTCTGGAGCGAGCGGTGTGGAGTCTGGGGCGAGCGGGGCGGAGTCTGAGGCCGTCCCCTGTTGTTTATCATCTTCGGTCGTATTCGAGAGCTGTGGCGCCTCGATTTTTATAAAGCCCGTCTCCGTGTATGTCGCGCTCAGGCCGCAGTCGCAGGAGAAACGGTCCCCTTCCGACCGTATTGTCGCGATCCTTTTACAGCAGGGACA
>Ga0123353_10004836_pt1 | contig 17500 bp, 10 predicted proteins | sample TergutLab28metaG_3_FD_92763 | JGI IMG/M metagenome (GOLD analysis project Ga0123353, IMG submission 92763) | Labiotermes labralis P3 segment gut microbial communities from Petit-Saut dam, French Guiana - Lab288 P3 | ecosystem: Host-associated > Arthropoda: Insects > Digestive system > Gut ...
AACAAGAAATTAAAAAAAAAGGTTTTGGAGGTTTTTACCGCGGGGTGTCCAACCCGAAAGTTTGCCCACCCCAACCGTTTCCGCCACCCCCCCCCCCCCCCCCACTTTTTTATTATGCCTAAATTAACATTGTCCACTCGGACAGCGTCAGCATCGACGAGGTTGGTTGTTAAATTTTGTGCCATTACTTCCATTTTGAGCCGGAACAGTTTCCCTGTTTTTCTCATTTTATCTATTTTGTCAATAATTTTCCCGCTGTCAAGCATCTTTTTTGAAAAAATCAAAAATTGTGGAAATTTATCTATTCATCTTATTTTTCCTAAACATGTATATTTGTCAAGACTGTCAAAATCTATTTATTCTGTTCATTTTATCTAATATGACATTTATGTCAAGAGGGGCAAAAGAGGGAGACCAGACGGCAATTTGTCATAGACTTTTGCCATTGACGAAAAACCCCAATTTCGGCATAATTCCCTGCCCGAAAGTTTCGGCAAAGCACCGCCTACACTTCCGGCTCTTTAATAGTATTACCCTTTGCAGTTGCACGAACAGACACAGCGGTTTATCCTGCTCCTGATTTTTTACCTCTTCGGTCCGATATTAACGCTTGGCATTATCGGCGGAATAGTGGTACGTAAACTTCCCTCCCAAGCCAGGAGTTGGGAGCGTTCTCTCACGAAACAAACCGGCTTGCACTGGACCATAAAATCGGTCGAGTATCGTTCGCCCGGATTTGTCCGATTGCACTCCGTCCAAATTTCGGACGAAACCGACCAGTCCGAACGTACCGTTTTCTATGCCGGCAAAATTGATGTTCGGCTTATGAACAACACAAGCCGGGAGAAAATTTTCCCCGGCATTTCGGCAACCCAAAATGCCGCCGGATTGACTGCCTTGTTTTTCGGAGCATTTCCCGCTCTTGATTCCGCAAACCAATTTTGGCAGATTACGCTATCGGAAACCTTTCTGGATTTCAGAACCTATTTCAATGAGGCATCCGCATTGCTCGTCCAAAACATGCTCCAAAAACTTTGTGCCCGGCTTGGTACTCTTTCCGACGTGCCGGCGAGAATTGTTTGCGAGGAAATTGCCGTCGTCAGCGAATACAGCCTCAAAAAAGAGGGACACGAACTTGTGGACAAGGTGGATATGATTCACAATGTGCGGGGAAATGTTTTCCGAACGGCGACGGAAGTCCGCTCGGACTGGGATTTTCAAATCAAAGATGTTTCGGAATTCGATAAGTTACATTTGTCGTTTGCCCTTTCGCCGAACGACACGCTTCAAATTTCCTTTCAGACGGGCAGACAGCCAATCCCGTGCGATTTAGCGGCGGTATTTTGCTCGATGTTCCATCACTTTTCCGGCGGGTCATTTCTGGGGAAATTTGATCAATCTTCTCGGAGCGGTCAAAATTCCCGAACCATTCAGTTAGAAAATGTTTTCTTCAAGGATGTACCGCTTGCTCCGTTGGTTGGGCAATATACAGACTTTGCTGTCGTGGGAACGCTTGCCAATTTGGAAATTGAACATGCCGTATTTGGCGAGGAAACCACTTCTGCGAAAGGAAACCTGCTTGTTCTGGAAGGTGCCCTCGATTCGGCGCTTTTTCATCGTTGCGTGGGGAATTTTCAGTTAAAACTTGACGACGAGAGCATATTATATTCGTCGTTGCGGATGATTCCCTTTTCGGCAAGTGCCATTCATTTCAATTTGCATCCGAGGGGAATTGACTTTTGGGCAGACGAAAAATGGGGTAATGCCATTATGCACAAGGGAGCAAATAACGGCGGGTCTGGCATGATGACCGTCCGCTTACCGGAGACTCGGCGGACTGTTACCTATCATGAACTTATGTCGATTTTTGCTTCGGATAATGCGCCGGTCGTTCCGCTGTCTTCCGGCTTGAAACCCGTCTTGTCGATAATTCCGGTTCATTAATCGGAGTCGGCGTACTTTTGCGCTTGCGAAAAACAAACGTTCATGGAACACGTTTTACCGAATCGTAACAGACTGCATCGTTTGGGGATGATTCGTGCTTATCCCGACGGTGCGTTCAGTGCGTTCCGAAGAGGGATATAGTGCCGATACCTGTTGAACTTGCCGATCCGAGTGGTGGACAATGAATTTTTCGTCCCGTTTGCCCGGCAGATGAACCGTCGCCTGCGAACTCACCTGCGATGCTCCCTGCTTCGGAATGTAGCGAACGATCAGTGATACTTTTCGTGCCGGACGGTCTGCTCCCGCCTCATCCAGAGGAACCCAAAGGTTGTACGAATGTCCGATCTTTGATTTACGGTAAACATTTTTGAGCGTCTTTTCATCGAAGATGAGTCCTTCGTTCGGTCTGGCATCTCCCGGCTCACGTCCGTCTTCATCGAAGATATATACTACAACTATACCGTCAATTTTGACAGGTCGGTTCTTTTCCTGATCGTAAAAATAGACACGTCCGCCGAATCCGCGCATCGGATTGTCTCCATTGCTCATGGCAGGTTCCCAGGTGGCGACGACAGCTGTAACCGGTCCCGCCGGTTTCAATGCCGATAAGTCCGGCTTCGGCATTGAGGTACAACCAGTCAGGAAAAGGAGACAGGAGATGGGAGACAGAACACAGGAGACATGGGATAGAAAGAGCGTACCTCCCCTACGATTCGTTACAGAATTCTTTTTGTTGCTATTTCGGTGGTATTCCATTTCTAATCTCCTATGTCCTTTTTCCTATCTCCTATCTGCTACTTCATCTCGACGCTCGGAGCCATCAGCATCGGCATCGGGATTTTGTTCTCCGCGGGCAACTGCGAATCGTTCAGGCGAACCGACGAGCCGGGAGTATAGCGAACATCGCTCGCCGACCATTCGTCGCTTCGCCGTCGCATTCCGTGATTACCTGTCATCCGCACCACATCGCTAATACACCATTGCATCCGTTCCTGCTCCGCTCGATTGAGTCGATTCATATCTTCCTGCGTACGGATAATTCTTGGTGTCAACACGATCAATAATTCTGTCCGCTTGAGGTTCTTTGAATCGTTTTCAAAAAAGTATTTGACAACCGGTATCTTGTTTAGCACGGGAACGCTTGTGTTTTTTGATGTTTTTTCCTCGGTAATCAAGCCGGAGAAAATGACCGTTTCACCATCCATCGCGTTAATGGTTGTACTCGTTGTTGCTGTAGTGAGTTCCGGCATATCTGTCCCACCAATGTCACGCCACCCTGCTACGCTAGACCGCTCGACAAAAACTGCCATGGAGACCATTCCGTCCAGCATAATTCTGGGAGTAATATCAAGTGCTGTTCCGACGGGTAACATTTCTGGGCGATTAGGCACTATCGTGCCTCCCATCCCTACGGTAGCACCGCTCGCAAAAGGAACTTGTTGCCCCACATCGAGTTGAGCCCGCATGTTGTGAAGCGTCACCAACCGGGGACGAGCCAATACCTGTGTCTTGTTGCGGGTCTCCAATGCCCTAATGAATATGCTCACCGATTCATTCGATGCCGAAAACGAAAAGCCGTTACCTTGTCCGACTCCAAGACTCGTGATGCCTTGCGCCCCGACACTTCCCGCATAAACAGAATCCGAGGGATTACTCGCCGAGAGACTGGGAAAAACAGAACTTGCAGGGTTTATTGACGTTGCCCTGTCAAACAGGATCGAGTCTTGTAAACCGAATTCCACTCCCCGATCCTTGCCGTGATTCAAAGTAACCTCCGCAATCAGCACTTCGATGGCCACCATCATAGGACGTTCGTCCAGTTCCATAACTACTTTTTTTATTTGCTCATAGTAGCGAGGAGTTGTGCTGATGATCAGCGAATTGGTGATCGGTTCGGGAACGATGTTCACTTCCTTTTGATATTGTTCCAACGGACTTTGAGGAAGGAATGTTGCAGGGTTTTGCTGGTCAATCGACCGCTCTGTGGTGAGGAAATCATTCAATATCGGAACAAGTATTTCCACAGGAACATTGATCACCTTCATCGTGAATATCCGGCGGTTGTTCAAATTTTCCGAGTCGAGTCGGCGGAGCAATGCTTCCACTGACACCAAATCCGCTTCACCTCCAATGGCAATGATACTGTTCGATCGGGTATCCGATTGAAACCGGACACCGACTAAGGAACTGTCGCCCGGTTCAAAACCGGGACCTACTGCTGTAACTTGGTTTGCCGATCCCGCCGCAAACAGGCTGGTCAGCATCTGCATCAGGTCATACGCATTCCCGTGGGTGAGAGTGAAAACTTTAATTCTTGTCTTTGCCGTAGGAAGTTGATCGAGTTGCTCAATGAGGGCACCGATCAGGGGCATCGTTTCCGTCGGTGCCGTTACAATGATCTGGTTATTTCGGGTGTCTGAAGTGATGAGGACATTATTTAGAAGACTGGCGCGCATGGGATTACCATTTGCGTCCAACTTTCCGATCTCCAGTTGTGCAGTGCGCTGCCCCATTACCCCTTGGTATGTGCCCGACAACGCGGCTTGTAGTATTTGCGCTAATTCCGCTGCCATCGCGTATTTCAAGGGAAACGCCTTCATGGTCGTCGTTATTTCGCTCCCCGATACATCCAACTGCCGAATCATCGCCTCAACTTCAAGCATATCACGCGGATTTGCCTGAACGATCAACGCATTGGTGCGGACATCGGCGGTGGCAACGACCTGTGGAGCCAAGTTGAAACCGACATTGGCTCCCGGTCTTTGCGTAAAGGTATTATTGATCTGCCCCATCAATGTATCCGCTACGGCATGTTTCAGAAGGAAAATCCGAAAACCGGTGTTCGGATTCACGGGGGTATCTAATTTGGCTATCAATTCCTTGGCGGTATCAATGCTTTCTTGTTTGCCAATGATCAAAATCGTGTTCGGCTTCACTAACGCCATTGTCGTGATGTTTCCCCGTCGTTGCACATAGACCATATTGTAGAGATTCACCACGAGTTGGTTGACCCGAACCGAATCGGCGTGGTGTATAGGTATCAGTTCGACGACCGGTTCGTTTTCCAAACTCAACGTTTCTAATTGCTGGAGCATCGCCCGAACTGCCGCAACGTCTTTGGGCGATCCTTTAATGACCATCGTTCCAAGCGCGTCAATGATGTCGATATTGACAGGACCGACGACACTGCTAATAACATCACCTCCGGGAGTAACCGTCGCCATTTGCTCCTCTACGGGGGTGGGCGGCTCGAATGGCATATCGGCGGACATACCAGGCAGTGCCTGCGCGACCCGAACGGTTGCCTGATTCACAATACCGGCAACACGTCGAGCGGAATTGATATTGGACTGTTGAACCGGTACAAATCGTGCTACCGGACCACCGACGACTTCTTCGGTATCCAAAAAACGTACAATTTGGAGGCAGGATTCGACCGTTTGGGGCGCACCGGTAACGGAAATCGCACATCGCCGAAAATCAATGGCGAGTTCAATGTCCGTCCCATCCCGTGCAGGCAGGCGGTATTGGGAAACCCCGGTAGCATCCTCAATACTTCTAACGGGAACAAATCGAGTCCCAAGCCTCTCAAGGAGATTTTTCTCAAAAACCTGCGGAGCAAGGCGGAGCCGATGGCTTTTGGTAATGGCATTTGACGCAACCTGGCGCGCTACTTGGGCGGGAAAAGGTGTTGGTACCGGCTGAGCCTGCACTCCGCCTTCCACCGGTGTAGCGTGTCGCACGGGGAGAATCGGCACCACATCAGACGATGAAAAAGAGACGCTGGCTCCTTCCCCAACACCTGCTGAAGTGGGACTGGAGAAGGTAATTCTGCTACTAATCTGAGCAGACTCGGATTCCGGGGCGGTGGCACTGGCAAGCACCAGTTTAGGGACTTCGATATTTCGAGTGGGATTGTTTTTAGTCAGAGACGTTGGTATCTGTAACGTAGCAGGTTGACGTAATGTTTGCCCCGCTGGCTGGAAGTTGTAAGTCCGTACAACGGTATCCGGTGGGGATTTCGTTGAGCGATCTGCCGTGAACAGTTGTCCGAAAACGGGATGCACCGCTGCAAACACTACTGAGGCAAATAATAATAGGGAAAGTCCGATACGTTTCATAGCAAATCCGATGCTGGGAGACTCCGGCTTCACATTCCATAGACCGACTCCTGACGGTATTATCGGAATTATCGATACCTTTTGTGGATAATTCCATCAAAGAACATTTTGAATTTTCTACCGCTCATGCCGGTTATTCCTGTTATAACGATTATCCTGTTTGTTCTGATTAAGCAGTTTAGGTAAAATGGTGAACATTTCTAATTTTTCTTGATATGCCGGAAATGCCTGTTTTATGTTTCCCCTCCCCTCTTTTTACTCGCAAAATGCCATCCCTCAGTTGGCGGAGACTGTTCTGTCGTCTTCGCTGACGCACCCGCCCTGCGAGCGGGGGCGTACCTTGGCGAGGGGGGCGGGCAAAAGCCTAACCCGAATTATCGTTACATTTTGCCTAAACGGACAGTAACTGGTTTCTTGTCAAGCGGATGTTCGGGGAGAGCCGATAATGCGCATAGACCCTATTTTTAGGTTCGTAAGGAGTATACACAAATTACGAGGACGGATCGAATGATACGCAATGGATCGCTCACTCTGGTTGCAGCTTTAATGGCTCTTGCGCTTGTCGTCCGATTGGAAAATACCGCTCAAGCGGAGATTACCTACGTACCCAACGCTCTCGATATCGGAGACACCGCGATCATACAGTATATTGGTCCTGGTCAGACAACCATCATCAGCGGAGGACCCGGGAGCGGCCTTCCGACAAACGGTCTTGCCGGTACGGTGTTTCTAAACGTGGATGATGGTTTCATTATTGCCGGTCCCGGGTCAGTCATCAGTAGCAGTAGCGGCATGTACGGTGGCGCACCTACAATCAGTAATGGGGCGGACAACAGAAGTATGGCAATACTCGAACGGTACTACGTTGTACAGATAACCGTTAACGACGTTGGTGCTTATAGGGTCGATTATGGTTATTACCGTCAGGGGGATCCGCCGGGGACGTTTATTCCGATTACCGATCTCTACGATGCCGACGGCAATGCCGCAGACCTTCCCCAGGATATTTTGGATGGAATTGGGCTGGCTAGCGGCTCGACATTAACACTGTCGCTCGTCAACGGTAAGTGGGGTTTTTCCCTGCCCACTGGATACACGATTCTCGGAGCGGATTATCTTGATCTTGAGCCCAATGTGCCTGTCCTTTGGCCAGCCGGTACTCCGATAGGCATTATCAACACGACGTTCCCAGACTACACAGCAGAACTTCCCGGACTGTCAGACGACGATTTGGACGACACTAGCGGAATGACGGGTGAGATTTTAAGAGGAAATCTCACTATCAATCCGAGAAACCCACGTGACCCTCACAACCTTGTCGGCAACGAACGTACGCTCATTGAGAATACTTCGGGAGGAACAGCTATTGAAAACCACGGGGACCTCAATGTTTTCGACTCGCGTGTTCAGACCACGGGCACCGGTATCCTGCATGTCTTTACCGGTTCCGACGGCTATGGCGGCTACTACTATGACCCCATTACCGGGTTCATCTACCTGACGAGTGGGTCAGGAGGCGACAGTGTACGTCTCTACAATACGCAAATTGGCGAACCGGGGTTTTCCTATACTGACCCGATAACGGGAGAGACAATCACGATGGACGGTATTGCCGTCAATGGAAATGGAACACCGATTCCGACAATGTCCTACCTGGGACCCAATCAACTTATTAAAACCATTGCCGATGGTAGAATCACTGTCGGACAGGATGTAACGTTGATGCGAAACCCTGTCGGTTGGATATACCAATATCCGGGTAAGGCTCCCGGTACATTCGCCGAAGCGCAGTACCCAAACGGTTCCTACTTTAATGGTCCCTCCGTGGGCATTCGCACCCAGGCGCACAGCATGTTTGAGAATCTATTTTGGAGCGGGATGGATTTCGCTTATATCGCCAACGACGATTGGGGTCCCTATTATAATTCACGATACTTTTTTTATGCCCTGCCTGGGTCTTTTGACAGGAGTAGGTCTTACAATAACCTCATCGAAGTGAGGGACAATTCGTGGATTTTTGCAGACACGGGTATTTCTTTTGGCAATCCGACGGAAGATGACCCGATACGAGTTTACATTGACAAAACGAGCGGCATCTATGCCAACGGCATCGGCATTACGGACAGTTACTCGCTTATGGACGTTTGGGTTTGGAATGGGAACGTCGATGATCCCGATTGGCAGTTGCTCGGGTACTACAGCGGTAACTTCCACGAAATCCAAGTGGATGGCAAGGTCATTGTCGGCACACCTAGTCAAGCAGGAATTCAATTAACCTTTCTCACGGACATTGGTACTCTAAGTTCAGGGGACATGGATCGACTGAGTAAAGTGTACTACTACGATCCCAACGATCCTGATGCAGACTTGTACGGAAACGTTTATTTCAGTGAAGCCACTGCCGACAAATTTGTTGCCTACAATACTCAGTCGAACCGGGTATTTTGGTTACGCATGCCCGGCGGCGGTTCTGTACCGCTCACCTCCTACGACTACGCAACGCAACGTTGGACGGTACATCCTGATGCGCCGGATGTGATCATCAGAACCGGCAGCGAAGCCCGCAGCAATTATTTTTCTGCGTTCGAGGGTTATTCTTCCGGCATTGGTATCCGCCTTGAAGGCGGAACGATGGCTTGGGAAGGGAACATATTGTTAGATAATATGGACCCATGGTCGCTCTATTACGGACCTACGGTACGAGAGATCACTGCACTGGGAGATGACGCACTGATAGCGGGCGGCAAATATCAAAGCGGTGGAGCGGCAATGTACTTTGATTCATACGCCCACGTTTCCAAAGTCGTTATCGGAGACAACAAGGACGTAAAAAATCTTTCCGACGTGTTGTATGTCGGGGGGACCAATTCAAAAGGGGGGAACACACTGTTCGATCTCAAACTGACGGCGCAGAACTTTCAGGCATTTGATACGATGACCAGCGTCAAACGGTCGAAACTGCTGTACAACCCCGACGTGTTGTACAGCAGTGATCCTTATGATTTTCACTTCGACAATGCCGGTGTCCACGGGGATATTGTATCGAATTATAATGTGGTACTCTACCTTTTCGGCGGTTCCGGGGTTAATGCGAACGGTGTCGGCTGGGCATTGACATACAGTGGTGTTTTGGATTCCTTCTGGAGTCATGTTCACGGTGATGATATCGTTTTCTACTACGACGAAGTGCTTGGGATCGGTGAAACGTCGGGTTTTCCGGGCGAAGATGGTTCTCCTGATCCCAGTTACCTGTTGGGACATCGTGACGGGTATCTCAGCGATGATAGTAAACCCTCGTGGACGGCGGACAGTATTCCGGGACAGTCGATACTCCTCGACGAAGTATTGTTGTGGTACCTTGCAGGCCGTCAGAACGCGAACTCAAACAACTATGAAACTATGATATTACCGAGTTTCGCAAATTCTTACGGCTACGGCGGTGCCAATGACCAACGTCACTTCCGGGAAGCGTTGGCGCGGTTCCTCCACTTCGGCAGGGATGGGTCATATCCGAATTCGGGCATATATTCGGGGCTCACTGCTCAAGAACTGTTGGAAGGATATACTCGGGATGGAACATTGCTTGTTTTCGCTGGCGGCGATATTTTTAGCGGCAATATTTATGGCGGTGGACTAGGCGATATGTCGTCCCCTATCATGGGTGGAATAGGAACAAGGGATGACTTCGAACTCATTTACGGTGGTGGACTTGGCGGTATGTACAGTAATCCGATAGGAAACATTGACCTTCGGTTCAAAGACGGCACCACAATTTTCAATCATAATGTGTACGAACAGGTGATCGGAACAGATATTATGCGCGTTCCCGGTATCCGGGTTCGGGATGTTTACGTTGAAAAGACAGGACATCTTTTATTGAACGATGCCCAGTTTGCAGTAAATCCGTTTAGTCCCTTTGGTTCCAGCCCGGACTACGCTGATCGGTTGATTATTCACGATGTACTCAACGAAGGTCTCGTATCAGGAAATGGAGTCTTCCAGATTGCCCAGCGATGGGATTTCGTTTCTGAACTTGATTACTTTGAGGGCTATTTCATTAACCGCGGTGTCCTTGCCCCCGGCTTGCCCGGCTTCATCGGCGAAAATGAACATCAGGCGCGAACACTGGAAGACAATGCTTACCAAAACATGCTGGGAGACTCGGCAAAGTTTGTGGACTGGGAGATGCGTGGCGTACCGGGCGGACAGTTTGGGGTCATTACTATTTTCGGTTCACTGCGGTTGATGGACGAACAGGTCCGACCGGTATTTGATCCCGCCAGCCCACTTTTCAATTCTGCCGAAGTGTTACAGGCAGGAGAATACCATGTTACGGTAGGCAATGACAGCATTGGTGGGGTACTCAATAAATATGCCGCCACGATTGCCCAAGCCACATCGGCATATAGGAAAGATAACCGATATGACAACTCGGATGCTTGGGTCTATGATCCCTCTCTGCTATCGGCGGGCGAAGTCTCGAAAGAAGACTGGCGAGTCATCGCCACCGAAAAATTAGGAACGCACCTTTCGTGGTTCAGTCCGGCGGCAATGGTGGACAATGTTACGGGCTTGCCACTACTGACGACGTATGAGCAATTTGAATACCTTACCAATGCTACTCGGCGTGCCGCGTTGCAGCGAAAGATGGTCGAGGCGGTTTTGACTTCCACGGAACTCCGTCAATACGATGCCGATCCGGTCAAGCGAGCCCAGTTGAATAAGAGAATGTTCGAGCAAAACAATATCCGGTTTGAACTGACGCAACTGGACAACCTCCTCATGCGCTTTGGTTTCAGCGATGTCATGAGCGTTTATGGAACGATTCCGCCGTATATTTACGCTGCTTACGGTTGGAGTTCTCCACTGAGCGATTATGGTTCACAGTGGACTCCACCTTCATCCAGTAATCCCGGAAGCCAACAGCACATAGGCGTTACCCAACTCGGTGGTATCGTCCAGGCGGATCGGATTTTCGATATGGATACCAATGCCGACAAAAAGGAAAAACAGACTTCGTTCATCATCATTGCCAGCGAAGGTTACACTTTTGATGGGTCGATAAAGATGGTAACCAGCGCAACAACCGATTGGGTTTTTGCGAATGTCGATTTATTACCGCTCCAGTTGGCTTCAGGACAAACAGCGGCGGTTTTGACGGTAATTGATGATCCGAACTACTATTTCAACCGGGTCACCAGCGTAAAGAGCAGTTACAATGCCCGGTCAGTTGCCCGGACTCTGGACGATGCCATGTTCTCGAATCCGGGACTCGCTCAGTCCTTTAACTTTGGCTTGAACGATCCCAAGGTGGTGAACAATGTATTTCGTCAGGTCGCCAGCAGTACCCGCGCCAACAGTGTCGTGATGAACGTGTGGTCTCCTTCGGACAACCTGTTCAATCAAATCGGCTACGGACATGGCGGTTTGAGCACCGGCAATCGCGGGAACGTCGTCTTCCGCAACAAACAAACTGGTCAGTTGCAACAGCCGTATGGTCAACCTGCTGTGCCGCCGCCGGGGCATCTCTATGCTCCGCCGCCGGGAGATGATTACCGCGGACAAAGTCCGTTCTATCGAACCGGCTCGGTTTGGGGAATGTTTACCCACTCATCCTTTACGAGGGCAAGCGACGGGAATTCCTTCAAATATACCTTCGACCGGAACGGTGTGATGTTCGGAAACGAATGGAACCTGTCTCCGAGTGCGGTCATCGGTGGCGCCGCCCATATTAGTGAGGGAAAATTGCATTCACTGGGTGATCGGGTACAGGGTTTTGATTACAATTTTGGTGCATACTTCGTTGCAGCACCTTTCGAGCAGTTTGAAATGAAATCGTATGCCGGTATCGGCTTCCAAACGTACAAGTCGGATCGATACATCCGCAACGGCGACATCTTCGTCGGAAGTGGTATGACTGGTGCGGCGAACGGCATTTTCGGTATCAACGATCATTACGATTCAGAGACCAGTGGCACTTCGTTCAATTGGGCAATCGAGTTGGCACGCCCCTTCACGGTGGATACGAACTTTGTCATTCGTCCGGCAATGGGACTTGAATACCAGAGTGTGCGGCAAAATGCGTACACTGAGCGGACACACCTTAACTCGCAAGTATCGTGGTCGAACAACGGTACTAACATTGCAGAAGGTGCACTGGCGCAGGGTGTCGAAGTGGGACCAACAAGCGGAACGTATGCAATGGCTTACAAGTCGATGCTTTTCAGCAGAACGCTTTCGCGGGTCGGGTTTAGCACGGAGAGTTATTTCGCCCGAGGCGGTTGGCAGTTCAGAGCGTACCATGTCGGCCGCTTTGCGGGAAACCGATATCCGATTTCGGAGCAGTCGTTTGTCAGCGGCAGCAAACTGTTTAAGACTCGCGGAGCGGATCTTGGAAACAGTTACGCCCAGGTCGGTTTTGGTTCACACCTTTGGTTGAATCGGGAGCGAACGGCAACGGTATTTGCGAACACCGACTGGAATTTCCCTGTGATCAACAAGGGAGGCTCGATGTTCAATGTTAATATTGGTATCCAGCAGAATTTTTAACCGTGTATGGGTTGGCATTTTGCGAAAATCCAAGAAAAAAAAACCGCCCGAAGTCCCTCGGTGGAAAAATGACTCTCCGATGCACTTTTCCCTGTGTCCGTTACTACTAAACTTGCATTCCTCATCCGGGTGACAGACCGGGGGGGTAAAACGGACACGCCGATTGACTTCGAGCGGTTATACTCAAATTTTTCCTCTGCTGTGTAGGGCAGAGGTATCATTTTCAATGCGATAAACTCTCCATAAGGATACTAAACTGTGGCATGTTTTCTTCGATATACGAAATCCACTTTTGGGGATGCCATATTTCGATGCAAACAGCCGCACCCACAACCATGACCTCTTGTTTGGGTTCTACAGCAAGGAACTCCCGAAAACCTTCTGGGAGCAAAAACCGTGCCCGATCCGTCAGCTGAATCTGCCGGTCTCGCGTAGAAAGCAGCCGTCCGAACCGTTGAAGTTCGGACGCGTTCCGTCCTAGATCACCAAGATTGAATCGAGCCAATATCAATTCAACTCGCGCATCATGCTGCTGCTTCCATGCAGACTCTTCCCAAAGAGACAGGCATCCCGGTCTTTCTTTGGCGATGATACATTTTCCTGATTCCGGCTTGAAAACGTCCTTGAACTCATCGGGCAGAGTCAGCCGGTATCGGTCATCTACCGTTCGGCTGAATTCCCCCGTAATGAGTTTCTTCGTTTCGGTCATGGGGAACAGTATATCATAAATGGGCAAGTTTCCCACCCCCGGGGGGCAAAAATTTTATTTGGGGGCAATTTTCCCACAAAATCGAAAACAAGAAGAGCAACATCGTAACGCGGTGCCATCCGCAGGCGAACAACCCAGTCTCTGTGGTAGAGAGGGAACATTGGTGGAATTTATGCCCCGCCTCTTTCAAGGCGATCTGTTATTGTCCCACGCACACACGAACAACCAGTAGCGAAAATTGATTGACAATTCCCCAAAACAGGAATACAATACCGGAATGAACGACTCGGACACGAAACGGCGGCGAGGTGAATTCGATGATGCCCTCAAAGGATATTATCAGGATCACGATGAAGTCCTGCCCGATGAGAATATCGACTACCGATCACTCACTGCCGAATCGGTCGGGTCTTTGATATTGGGATTTCTCTCGGCACTCACTTTTGTCAGTATGCTGTTCGTGATCTTTCCGATCATGGGGATCGCGCTGGGCATTACGGCGATTCGGAAAATTCTTCGGGCAACACAAGAACATGAAGGACTGGGTATTGCTTCGGTAGGGGTCGGACTTTCGGCAACTCTGGCGATTGCCGGTACGGTCTATCAAATCTATATGACACAGTACGAAATTCCCGCCGGTTATGTGCCGATTGAATTCACCGAGTTAACCGCTGATCCCAAGACGGGAATGATCCCTGATGAAATTTTGCGTCTCTCACCGCATCGGGACGGGCAAGGAAATGAGTATCCCGGCATGCCGATTTTCATCGAAGGCTATATGTATCCGACGCGGCAAATGACTGAAATCAAAAGTTTCATGTTGGTGCCTTCGGTGGAACAGAATCAATTTGGATCATTGACCCGCAATCCGACGCAAATGGTCGAGGTGACTCTTTTGGGAGACCTCCGAGTCTCGTATCGGTCGAGTCCAGTCAAGGTCGGCGGGACATTGATTGTGAATCCCAGTCCCCCGCCCGGCGAGACACCCTATAACCTACGTGCCGATATTTTTCGGTAGCGTTTCTCATTTTTTTCGGGTATATGTTTTGCCCAATGACGCACCCTTGGTAGCCTTTTTTCTTGAAGTCCCAACTCGGTTTTGTCCGATACCCCATACATGGACTGACTCGTCAGTTTTGCCGGAAAGAGGTTTTACGGAGGGGGAATAATGATTTTCAACTGTATGTCGGGACGTTTTTGGGCTGGGACACTGCTCGTTTTGATTGCCTTTGCCGCACTGGGTTCGACTGGGTGTACAGTCTATACTAACGGTATGACATTGCCGAATCCGTACTACCATAAGAATCGTCCGCAGTATTTTCCGCGCGGCACGGAATTTCCCTTTCCGAATGAAGCGGCAACGTTACAAGACGCAGATCGGAGTTCCCAACGGTCTCAAGGTTTTTAATGCACGATGGAACTGTCGGCAGTCGCCCAATCATGGGTCAATTTGGTGCTACTCTGGGTCGGTTTCGGCACGGTGGTTGGGTACGTTGCGACGATGTTCTTGCCAACGGGTAGTCCCTCAGGGTTTTTTGGCAACGTCGTGATTGGCATCATCGGAAGTTGTGCTGGCCCCGTGCTGTTTGTCTATCTTATGAAGCCGCAACAGTTTTACCCAATGAGTCCAATAGGTTTTGCCGTTGCGATTTTCGCTTCGATTATTCTGTTGATCCTCTACCGGGGTTTCCTATTTTTCGCAGGAATGTCGGGGAAGAAGGGGTAAACCAAAGGAAACGCCGCCAAGCGTCAAAACCACGAACATGTAAACCCGCCATCGACATACACGGTGGAACCTGTCATATAACTGCCCGCCGTTTTAGAGAGCAGCAACAGTGCCGCTCCGACGAGTTCATCCGGCGTACCATAACGGCGCATCGGAGTGCCACTCATAATGCTTTCAACCCGCTTTTCGTCGAGCAATTTTCGATTCTGCTCAGCCGGAAAAAAACCGGGACAGATCGAATTGACCCGAATCTTTTGAGCGGCAAACTCTTGGGCGATGTTTTGCGTCAGATTGACCACTCCGGCTTTCGAGGCAGCATAAGCAAAGACGCGGGAAAGCGGACGATCCGAATTCACACTGCCGATGTTGAGAATCGAGCCGCCGTCTGGATTTTTCAGCATCGATTCAATAAAAACTTGACATGCCTCCATCGTTCCTTTGAGATTGACGGCAAAAATTTTATCCCACTGGTTCGGGTCAACATCGAGAAATGAGGTACCGACATTGATGCCCGCACAGTTGACGAGCATATCGACCCTGCCGGTGATTTTGAGCGACTCGGCAAGGAGTTGTTGGATCGAGTCCCGTTGCGTAATGTTGACCACGCAGTAGGATGCTTTTATGCCGACATTTTTTAGTTTTTCGACCCGGATTTTGCAGGTTTCTTCTCCCACGTCGGCAACGACAATGTTCGCACCGGCTTGTCCAATCCCGGCGGACAACGCTCCGCCCAATTCTCCTGCTCCGCCAATGATGACGGCAACCTCGCCGTCCATTCCGAAGAGACTCTGCAAATACTCTGCCGATGAGGTCATTGATAGTGCTGTTGTCGTAAAAACCTTTTCCGATATTCTAGCGGTCTGGTGTATTTTTTCAAGGTCGGTGCAGGAGGGAATAGGTACATCAAGGTATAAACCTTTTGACATCCGTGGTGTAGATGATTCCGCCTCCGGTCTTTTTGAACACGGGCAAATCTTTGACCGCATTCAAAATTTTCACCGCCAAGTCTTTTTCCGCCACGATCACGAGCATTTCTTTTTCAGCCACCAACGTCATTCCAAAGAACTGCACATCGGTTTCACGGTGCGTACCGTGTGCGTTCAATATCGTTCCGCCTCTTGCTCCCGCTACTCTTGCGGCAGCCATGACATCGTGAGCATCGCCATGGCTTACAATGAAAGTAATCAATACATCGTTGGATTCCATCTTTGACTCCTTAAAGGAAAAAGTATATTGCCAACCCACCCGTGATTGCCATTGCAATCGTGTAGGGAATGGTGAGTTTAATCATCTGAACATACGACAGTTTCAAAAGCGGGGCAAGTGCCGAGGTCAAAAGGAACAGAAGTGCCGCATGCCCGTTTGGAGTAGCCATCGCGGGGATGTTCGTTCCCATATTCACAACAACGGCAAGTTGTTCATATTCTGCCCTTGAAATAATAGGTTTATTGGCATAGAGGGCTTTAAGAGCGTCAAGGGCGGGGGTACCGTTTTGGCAAGCGATCTCGACATCTCTGATAAACTGAGACAACACTGCTCCATCAGGAGGCAGTCTGACATCAGGAAGAGAACTTATGTATTGATTAACAATGTGAGCAACATTTCCGTTAGTGTATGCGGTTTCAAGACTAATACCGTTCATATTGAAGTCATTTAACATCTGACAAATGATCCCTCCGATATAGGCACTTTCTACTTCATTGATAAAGATCGTTGCGATAAACACATTATCACTGACAAACGAAAGCGTTCCGTTTACGATATAAAGGACGATGTGTTGCGTCTTTCCGCTGAAAGTAAACACCCATTCCGCCAATGGAGTCACAAGGTGCTGCGAATGGACAACCCCGAGGATAGCGAAAAAAACCACTATCAGCACGACAAAAGGCATTGCATTGGTAAAAGCCACCCCAAGATCGTGCTCTTTGGTCAGACCCGTGAATGCAGTTACAACGATGATGAGTCCAATGCCTATCAAGCCGACCTCTGCCACGTGAAAAGCAAGAGCAAACACCAATAGGACGAGCACGATGGTTTGAATAAAATAGACATAAAAATTTTGTACGGTCATTTCGTGGATTTTTTTGGTGTAATCCTTATGGATTAACTCCCGCGCTCTTTCCGGCATTTGGTATTGGAAACCGGGCAGTTCGAAAAATTCCACTATGAAGCAAACGCAAAAACCAGCAATAGCGGCGGGGGCAGCAATGGGCGCACAATGATAAATAAATTCACTGAAAGACCAGCCCATGATGGTGCCGATCATGATGTTTTGTGGTTCTCCCACTTCTGTCATTGTCCCGCCGATAATAGTCCCGACCGTTCCATGAATGATTAGGTTTCGCAGAAACCCCCGGAACTCTTCCAATTCTTCATCATCGTCGCTATTATTATTGGCAACTCTGTAATAGATGGCGTAAAAATTGAAACACACGGCAATCGCGATGGCAA
>Ga0123353_10004837_pt1 | contig 17499 bp, 9 predicted proteins | sample TergutLab28metaG_3_FD_92763 | JGI IMG/M metagenome (GOLD analysis project Ga0123353, IMG submission 92763) | Labiotermes labralis P3 segment gut microbial communities from Petit-Saut dam, French Guiana - Lab288 P3 | ecosystem: Host-associated > Arthropoda: Insects > Digestive system > Gut ...
AGCGAACAAGTTTCACATACATACAGAACAACAGGCAAAATTATAGTTCTGTATATCTTAATCTTTATATTTTTGGGTAGAGAACAGGAAGACAAAAGATTCTGCACTGAATGATAGCAAACATTCCCTGACTACATTCTGGTATTAATTTCTTCCTGCGCAGAATTTTGATTCGTTAGGGTTGTTTCCAACATTTGAACTCTTCCACCATTTCAAAGGAACTATTATCAGTCTTTATATTGCGAGTTCGTCCTGCATTCTGATCTCGAGACATGACCATGTACTTAGCTTTCACTTCTTATTCCATTGTCCTTACTAACAACTACAAAAGCTTGTGTGCTCATCTTTATAGTATGAAGCTTCCGCCCAATATATTAACATCATCAGAATAAACCAACCGCTCATGAATACCATAAACCATTCATAATAGGAAACATGTCAGACAAATGTTTGCCTACCCGGACTCGGCTAAAGGTTCCATTCAAATCTATTTTTTATCCTTACCAGTTACATGGAGATACCAAATTCAAAGTGAATATTAAGCAAGACCTGCCTCCTAACTGAATCAGAAGCTTTACTGAAGTCCACAAATGGATGTTGCACTGCTTCATTGTATCCCTAATCTTTCTCAAGCATATGACGAATGCATAATATATGATCAGTCATTGACCTCTTGCGTCGAAATCCACACTATTGATATCCAATAATTTCCTCTGCATATGGAGTTAACATTGATATTAAGATATTGGATAACATTTTGTATGTAGTTGACGAAACTGGTATGCTTCTGTAATTACTAAATCTCTTTTATCACTCTTATTATAAATAGCTATAATGATCGACTTCTCCCATTCCACATACAATTACTCCTTATTCCAAATAGAATTAACACGTATAAGGTTCTCAGAGAGAATTATCCTACCTCATACTTTAAATGTTCGCTGGGATTTGATAATTTTGATTTTAGCTTTTCAACAGCCATTTCAACCTCAAAGGCACTCAACTCATACACCAGTGGCTCTACTGTACGTATTTCCGAATGCCAAACATCGTTAACCCCATGTACATTCAATAGCTGAGCGAAATGGTTCCTCCACCTAGCCAAAATACAGTGGCATTCTGTAACCAAATCACTTTTCTCATCCTTTACTATACAATTTCTAGGCTGGTAATCCTTTTCAAAGCCCCTTATGCACCTACACAAGTCTCTGATATTTTGAACTTACTGCTTGTCTCAAGTTCATCAATTTTAGCTTTCAGACATTCCTTCATTTCGTTCCTGAACTGTCTACTAGCTTCATGTCTTACATTGTTTAGATTATCTGCAATGCTTTGGTTTGGATATTGTCACCATTGCATTTTAGCCTGATTCCTTTGATCTAAAAATCGTAAACATTCCTCATCAAACTATGGATTATGCTTCTTCTATTCATAAAGATTTAGGCTCTCTTGAATTGAGGATTTGATATTCTCTTTAATGTTTTCCCAACCCCTATTTATGTCCTCGCTATCATTTAAGTTCTTCAAAGCTTCAGGCTGGTTTGAGATCTTAATCTGATACTGTTCATAACCTCCAGGTCACTTAGCTTCCTGAGTTTAAATCTCTCCATATAACATTTTAGTGCTGCCTGTTTATTTACTGCCGATCTTTTCCTAACTTTTGCAACCATCAGATAGTGTTCAGTATCACATTCAGATTTTCTGAAAGATCGTAAATCGTGGATACTCGAATTCCATCTATGTATCAATGTGTGATCGACTTGATTATGAGTGTTCCAATCAGGAGAGATCCAGGTGTATTTATGAATGTTTCGGTGCGGGAACATCGTGATTTAAGCAACTAGATCCTTTGATGTGGCAAAGTTTACTATTCTAACAACCATATCATTAATATCCAGATGTAGCCTACCATTCCCAATGGTCAGTTTGAAAATATCCTCCCTCCCCAGTTTTGCATTACAATCTCCAAACAGAATTTTCGAATGGTGCTTAGTAAATTGATCGAAAACCTGTTCTTAATTCCTCATAAAACTGTCTTTTGAATCATCAATTTTTTCTTCACTTGGCGCATGCACATTCAAAACAATGATATTACACCAGCGACCTCTTAGAACTAATATGACATCCTATCGCTAACAAATTCTACTCTCTTAACTGCTGGTACGATTCTGTTGTGTAAAAAATCCTATTCCCAATTGACGATTTTAATTTCTTTTGCCGCAGAAAAACAATAAAATCCCCTGCTCTTACAGCACTCCCTTTGTCCCACCTAACCTCCTCTACACTCACTAAATCTAATTTATATCTTGCTAATTCCCTGGCTGCTCCTGTACGTGACCCTGACCTATACATGCTCCTTACATTCAGTTACCAAATCTCGTGTCCTTTTTCTATTGCTTAGGAAGTATCAAAGGATCAGTCCAAGCCCGAGGCACGTGTATTCATTTCGTAACAAGGGCAGTTTTTAAGCTAAGGAATTGTTGACACCTCGCCCAAACCCACAGCTGAAGGATCACCCCTTGTCGGTTATCCGCAACTGCTTATTCAATATATTCGAAGCTACCCTTCACACTGGAGGCTGTTCTTACATCCCTAATCCGAGGACGCGCTATGCCGTGGTGACAGGGACCCATTTATCATGAGAGATAAATTTTGGTTTTAAAATATTGTACGAACGTTACCCGGACTAGCACTAACGTTATTTTCCCTTGCAGCTTGTGGGATGGATCTTCAGTGTTCACACTCTCGGGTATTTTAGTGCATTCTTATACGGAATGAAGGCTTCCTTCTACGTTGTTTCGCGCAACATTGCGATTTTCAAGAACGTAAACCATACGTGAATGAGTGCTTACTTTATTGTAGGTAAGAAAGATGAAGTTCGCCCTAGAAAAGGCCACGAAGGCCCAGAGGGGGAGTATAGGTATAGCGTTACTCTTCCTTTAGTCTCGGCGCTAGATGGAGGTGGGTGGTCAACGCCAAGCCCCTGCCGCTTTACCCCCGGGAGTGAACCTGTACCCATCGTATAAGAAGGTGGGTGGGCCCCAGTGCCGGTCTGACGGCTGCGAAAAATCTCGCCTCCACCAGAATTCGATCCCAGTGTCGTCTAGCCCATAGCAAGTCGCTTGGACTTACTGGAATAATAATAATAATAATAATAATAATAATAATACGGGAGTAATTCCAAAGTCACTATCACAAAGTCTAACAAGACTTAACCAGCACCCGAATACATATATATAAAACTGCAAAAATCAGTGATTCTTGGCACATGTTCAATTGTAAGAAACTTTTTAACTACAAATAAGACCACCGAGCCTAATCCTGTTGATTACTACATCCCAGGATGGGTGAATATTTCCCAGCCAAAGCTGAGAAGTGAGAAATTCGAATAATAATAATAATAATAATAATAATAATAATGGTAGCCGGGATAGCGCAGTCGTTACAGTAAGACCACAGGTTGAGCAAATAACAAGTCGTCATGTTATTCCCGTCAGGGGACTCTTCCCTGAAGCGTCGAAACCTGCCCTGGCGTCCATCTCGCCTCCTATTTAATGCGTACCACGGGACTTTTGCCCGGCGGTAATACGGCCGGAGTGTGAATCTGACCACTAACGTCCATCTTATCCCGAGCTTAAGAATGCGTGGAACTATAGCTCCACTGCCTCATATGCATTCATATCTTACAAAGGGTAAACTTTACTTTCTTTCCTGCGTTTATCACGTTTTTATACCACAGTTTCGTTGATTTTGATAACATTAAGTGAACAGCTCACATCTTGACGCTCTTCGTGATGTAATTTTCTAATTTCCCATAGGGGACGAATCCTTGTCCGACTTTATGAGTGAAACGACAAGACAGCACGCCTTTCTGCTCCACGTAAGCCAGCCACTCAAACTGGCAGCCACGTTTAAATATAGCATGTACAGACCAGAGAAGATTGTGATTCACTTAGTACACTTAGACAGGAAATCAAGAGGAAAAGAATTAACTTCCATAAACATAGGGGTGGAAGTTGTAAGCTGGTAACGAACTGTAAATAGTTAAGATGTCCCTCGTTCGTCTCCAGAGGAATACAGCTGCAGGATCGACACGGATTAACGTGCTGCAAGGCACGATGTTGGAATGGATGTACCGGGTGTGTTACTTAAATTTTTTATTGTGTTCCTTCCTTACCTAAACTCAAGAACACTTCTTGTGTATTATAAGGTGGTGGCACGATTTAGGGATTTTGATATACAGTTATCTAAGGGAAAGAAAAAAGAAAGGAAGGAACATACATATACTAAAGTAACACAAACAAGAGGAGGACATAAACAACCGGAAAAAATGAGTTCACAATTTAATACCATTATGATTCTATTAAGCATCCATGTTTGCTTAAAATAAAGTCTAGAAACGGTTTCGGGAAAGGTCCGATGAGTGCTTTCCTTAAAAATGCACCACTTTAGGTATGCAGTCCAGCAATGTAAGGCTATCAATCAGTACGCATACATAGTCAAGTGAAGCGTTTATAGCAGTTCACAGTTCCATCCGACATTGCTACATTTCAAGCAAGTTGTTTTCCTGTTTACACTTAACATCAAATTCCAACAACATCAATAGGATCAGTGTTGTTAACATTAAATAATCTGTGTGTACACTTAAGACTGATCTCCATACATCGTTTCATATTTCATTTCAAATGATTCACTGCTTAACATTATGAAATCATAAGTTACACAACTGCCGCGGACGCTACAGTATTGCTTTACTTTACGCAAACTCAACGCTGCCAAAGGCCGCAGAAAGTTTTCACAAATTAACAGTACGTCAAAACTGAACAACAGAAGGCTAGTGAATGGTGGTGGTGCATTTTGCCTATACTTTCGGTGGAGGATATAGAGATAATTTCGTATATTATTATTATTATTATTATTATTATTATTAGTGTTACTATCGGCACTATTGGTGGTGGCGGTGCGCCGGCAGCAGCAGAATTGTCGTATCTTTACCTGAAGTTCCCACACTCACAATGTCGCTATACTGCAACCAGCAAATTTAAAAGCAATTTATCGTGATGTCCTGTAATGTTAAGATAAAGGTAAAGCGATCCCGTTACAGGCCCGGTGTGGCCCAGAGGGTGGGTAGAGGTATAGCTCTACTCTTCCATGACCATGGCACTAGAAGGGAATGAGTGGTCAGCATCACGCCCCGGCCGCACTTTACCCCCAGGATAGATGTAATGTTAAGATATTCATACCAAATTCCACAAAAATCCGTCAAGCGTCACAGGCGATCACGTAGCAGACAAGGATACACATGGACATGATGATGCTGTAAGCTGGTATCTACCGTACTGTAAATGAAGTGGGTTAAAGAATAACACTTTGGGCTATTTGTTTGTTCTGTCTATTGCGGCGGTCGTATGAAGTCGATGAGCAATGGTGGAACGGTAATGACGGGGAAAAAACCGGCGTACTCTGACAAAAATACGTCACAGTGCCATTTTGCCCACAACAAAACCCACACGGACTGGCCTAAGGACGAAAAACGACCTCCGCTGTGAAAGGCCAGCAACCAAGCATCCCAGGCATGCGACGGACCACATATAGAAATGAAATAGGGTACAGTAAGGTCGGTGTGTTTTTATCATTACAGAATTACAGGAGTAAGGGGGTTGGAGGATACATTTCAGTCAAGAACACTATCTTATTAGCAATTCGACACACGAAGCAGTGAAACCTCAGTTAGTGTAAATGTTACCAGGTGCACGCACCACGCAATACAGCTTAACATTCAATGGGATAATTTGTACTACAGAGTGCCAACATCAAAGCAACAGTAAGTACATTATCCGCAGCAAATTATGTATTAGCCGGCACTCCTGTGTTCCACATGACGTCTGGGCACCAGATGCAGCCCGGATACGCGTACGTCACAGATGGGACGGAAGGGCAAAAGGGGAATTTACATTTACACATGTTATATAATAAATAAACTGGCTTTTGCAAGTAGTCTCTTGAGTCATAAATAATAAACTGGTCATCTGCAAATAATAGTGTGTTGAAAACTAACTCTTTAAAATAAAATAAAGACAAAGGTATTTGGTTTCGTTGGAACGGATCACGTAAGAACAAAAATTATTATAAATGATGAAACACTAGAATAAGTTTGCCAATTTACTGATCTAGGTTGCACTCTATCTTACCAATTTTCCATGATGTAGAATCAAAATTGGCAACATTTCTACAATTAACAGGTACTATTAAGAGAACTATTTTTAAGAAAGTGAGAACGGAAACCATTTTGAAAATATACAACACACTAGTTTTACCTACATTTTATATGGGTCAGAAAATTGGACTAACAGCCTTACAAAGACGAAGAATTGAAGCGGCAGAAATGAAGTTACTAAGACCACAAAACAAATGACTACATACGCCTCGAACTACTGATTAGAGGCATACTAGACAAGATAGATTAATACAGACGGAACTGGCTTCTACAATTGCAAAGTATGCCATAAAACCAAATCCCTTTGAAATCATACCACTACAGACCACAAGGAAGGAGAACAATTGGAAGACCGAAGAAACGTTGGCGCGAACAGTTGTAACTCTGGAGACGGAACGGATCAAAAGGTCCAATCCTTGGTGTTTATGATGATGATGATGATGATGCATTTACATTTAATGCAGACATAGGTATTAAAACGTATACACCGAAACACGTTAGATGTTCCGAGTGATAGAATACGCCTTACGTTAGATAACGCTAAATATACAACGCTGGCTAGGGGTCAGTGTGTAGTGGACGTACAGTGTGCTAACTGGACAGAGAAGGGGGTGCATTTGGGGGTTAGCTGTAAAGATTATCGTCGGTTAAATGCTTAATCAGTCGTAAATCGGATTAATCTAACAAGGCGTGCATCAGGGTCTGTTCAGGGACCAAAGCGCAGTATTTGTACACTATGTTTTATGTATCCAGCATTCAGGCCCTTCCACCGCGATTAAAATCAAACCCATGTGGGTTGGGAATTATCATAGCAGGGTACAAGAAGGGGTGTTACGTGTGGGGGTGGAGATTGGTGGCGGGTAAACCTCTTCTAAAATCATGCAACGTCCTCAATGACACTGTAAATTCATTCAATGAAGGCAGTATCGTGTCTTGGTGCATTAAATAAATTGTATGTGTCTAGGTGCGTGGTGCATTTTACGTTACGGAGAGGGGACAAGGTTACCAGAGCGGTATTGCTAGAAATTGCATGGATAAACAATAATAATAATAATCAACTGTACAGCATGAAATGCATGATTATACCGGTAATCAATGGCGTTTTCGTAACAGTAACAAAAGGTTTACAGAAACATATGGAAGCCATACCAGGAAAACATTCAATAGTTTAACTACAACAGACAGCTGTACTAGGAAAATCACACATAAAATATGGAAGGTACTGCGGTCTGAAACTTGAAGTCCGAGCGGCGGGCATTACCGTTGGTTCCTGAGAAGTACCAGGGAGAAAAAGCCTGTGACAAGGAAGAAAATAATAATAATAATAATAATACAGTACATAAAAAGACACGATAGAGTGTGTGCACAACTACACTTCAACATATGCAAGGAAACAGAGTTCAATTGGACAAAAACACTGGTATGAACATGTGCCAAAATGAGTAGAAACAAGTCAAGGAGGCAAGGTAACCATATTGTGGAATCAACAAGTACAAAGTGACAGAACTATTCCTAACAACAAACCAGACATTATAATCCGTGATAATGAAAAGGGAACATATATGTTAATAGACGTTGCAATCTCAGGAGACAGAAATGTGATTAAAAAGGAAGCCGAGAAGATTCTAAAATATAAAGATCTTACAGTAGAAATACAGCGCATGTGGAATGTAAAAACAAAGGTGATACCAGTAATAATACGGGCGACTGGGACTATTTCAAAATCATTCAGAAAATACGTGAGAAACATACCAGGAAACCATGAAATCAAGGAACTAAAGACAACAGCCATATTGGGTACTGCACACATACTTCGGAAAGTACTAATGTAAAAGTACAATAGATTCAAAAATGAAACTAATTATATAAGCACCATGAATAGTAACAACAGAATAGCTCCCACACTGTATTCCTTAGGGACATGGTTTGTCACAAGAATGTATGTACAAATACCCGGCATAAAAGAGATGATGATGATGATCATAATAATAATAAAGTGTAGTAGTAGTAGTAGTAGTAGTAGTAGTAGTACACATAAATTTAAATTAATAAAAAATCGGGAAACGTCTCAAAGTTCACTTATGAATTGCGATGGGACAGAAAAAAACTTGCAAAGAGATATGATACCAGAAAACAGACAGCACCTTCTTCTTAGGAATTTGAGATACCAGACTGGACACCTGAATCAGTCGAATCTCTTTCACACTCTCACGAAATGTTTTAATAAAGCATATTTAATTTCTTCCATGGCTCAACAGCACGTGTTGAGCCAGGCCTCCTCATTATTGAGGCTTCACGTCCACACTCATACAACTATCGGTAAAACTCCTCTGGATGAGTGATCGGCCCGACGCAGAAACCTCTATCTGAAAACATACAACACTAACGCGAGACAGACATCCATGCCCCCGGCTGGAATCGAACATAAAATACCAGCAAGCCAGAGGCCGCAGACACACGGTTTAAGCTTTTGAAGCCTAATGTCAACTACAGTGGTCGTACCGCGCCGCTAACCTCTAAAGTTGCATTTTATATATTTATTCAACAAATACAGGTACTGAATATTTTAAACATGGTATATACTCTCCGTTTTTCTCTTCAAAATACAGTTTGTTTCATAATTCTAACGTATTTGGTTCCTGTATTATTCACATGTTTTATACAGTGTGTGCTAAAATTAAAAAAATAATTCCGGCGCCAAAAGGTTAAACCACACGGCCACTGGGATCGGCATTTACTATTATACACCCACCGAATTCCACAGCGCCCAACAAGTTTCTTATCGCGTATTTCTCACTAAATTTCACCCTGACATTTCTAATTTTATCAATGACCCTCTGTGCCACATCATCTGACCATTCTCCTTACAACTAGGTAAATGCTAAGTTGAATTTCAAGTATTTAAGCTTTCCGCTATGTAACTTTCTCAGGTTATTCTCTTAGTTTACACAAATTACGTCCTTGTACTCCCATTTTCCTTCTTCTGTCACCAGGCAAATAACCTCCCTCTTCACAAAACTGGCCGCCTTTGCCAAATTTAGCACGAAATATTCGCCGTTTATCACATTTATTCACGATTAATATCTATTCACAACCCCGTGCCAATAAAGCCCCGAATTATGTAGGTGGTATCAGATACCATGGGTTAATAATTATCCTCGAAATGCCCCTTACCAACAGAAAAATATTAATTACAACGTAAGCTCGACGACCATTTATATCTCTATCACAACTAATATACAGTTTGCAAGTGGGAGGGTGGAGTTACAAATTACTTTCCAGACACAAGTACCTAGTCATGGGAACATTCATCATGCATTTGAAATGATAATTACCTCCTGAAGCCCAGGAAAGCCTCCTTAAGCCGACAGAACAATTTAACTGCCGGCTAATTACACTCAGGTAACTAAAATAGTAATATAATCAATTGTACGCTGTCCACAATAGATTCACGGCGGTTCCCAAAATGACCAAGTGCACAATATCATCTGCGGCTTCACGACCGAGAAATTCGGCAATAAATTGTTTAACCCTTTAAAACAGAGTGACAGCTAATTTATAAGTACCATGTGATTTAACATTAAAGCACTCTGCACTTTGTCCATATAGTGTAATTATTCTTCCCTTAGAAGAGTCCGAAAAAACAGTGATTTATATTTTGGGCGATTCTATGATGACTGAATTCAGTAGCATTCTCTCCAGCTGACCCCGTGTCCATCATGTGGGTTCTGATAAGAATCCTGATGATGGGGACGGAGTCAGCTTCTGAACCAGTGGTCCATCCTAAATACTTGATTCGACTACCAGCCCGAAAAGGTTTTACTTCTTGGACTGCCGAACCCTGAATATGAAGTTAGTTATGCAAATTTCACAAATATTTCTAACATAAATGAATTACAATAATAGGACGGAAAATGGACAAGCAGTGATACTGAAATATTAAGCACGTATTTATTTATAAAAAAAAATATTTGAAACATCAAATAATTTGTTTATAATGTCATATATTGGCACATTTTTCTCAAAATCTACAAACTGTAATTATAAATTATATGTGGCTGGGATAATAAAGTAGTGTTTCTTTGAGAAACATTTATTTTTCAAATTAGTGTTTATCACGAAGCTGAAAGCACGAATTTGACGCGACGGGCACAAGAATAATAGTGTCTTTGTGTCGTACCAAAAAATAATGTCATTTTCCAGTAGAGGAAATGGAGAAAAGAACGATAGCTGCAACTGTACGTAGCGTCGCCTATTCTGGAGCCAAAATAAGACGACAGTACAAATAACAGGCTATATCTGACGTCTGATAAAACAATACTAGAAATTTCCTGTATCTGCTGTTTTCAGTTTCTTTTATGCGCATGTATTTCCACGTCCTGTATTATTCAATCATATATACGGAAATTGCTGATTCCCTAAAATTAGACCAAGTACAACTTCACTCATTTTAATGGTAATTGTAGGTATGTATTAACAATAAAATCATCATGCATGCGCAGTATCCGGACTGTTGTGTCGGTGCGAACTGTTCTAAAGAATATGGCTTTAAACTGCACAACCAGTGTGTGTTAGGGGGAAGAAAATAACGCGCATATTAAGAGAGACACATGCAGAAAATAAGTTTAAAAACATTTATATTGGGTTCTTAATTTGCAACTCTAACAAGAACTTTTCTTGGTTCTTTATACAGCTATTCCACTAATTTTGCACACAGCCCCCGCGACAACCAAAGCATTTATCATACCCTGGGATGAGCTTTTCTATTCCCTGTTGACAGAAGCCCATGTCTTCGGTTATCAACCGTCGTATCTCAACCGTATCCACCTCGTGATCATCTCTAAGTTTGTGGGCGCCAAGACGAAGCTTCAGCGCTGGAAACGTGATAATCACCCGGAAACTAATTCCCCTGATACAATCACAGTAAGAGTGCGTTCTTTAGTTTGTAAATTGTACGCCATGAAAACTTAAAATAAGTTTATCACGAAACACTTCAGCCAGTGTGCAGGTTGAAAGGCTGAAATCTGAAGCCGTGGCTTCACGGATATGAAGGAGTGCTACACGCGATGAAATTTGGTAGAGGAATGAAACAAAGAAAAAGGAAAGAAACGTAGAAAGAAACGAGAAGCTAGGAGAGGAACATAAAAAAGAATGGATGAAGAAACAACATAAAGAAACAATGACAGAAACTAAAACGCCAAGAAAAGTCGAGAAGAGAAAAAAATGAACAATTAAGGCGAGATAAAATGGGACAGACCGAACGAAATAAGGGGAAACAGAAAATCGACCGGCTAACGAAAACACGCATTACTAATAGACCTACAATTTCTATCCGAATTTTATTAGTACACTATTCACAGCGACACTGGTTTCTCCAAACAGTAAATACCCAGGATATTTACAATCACAGATGCTACCACTATAATAACACTGTGCCTTCTACCTACCCATTTCACCATTCTTTATACTGCATAATCTTACCCGAAATCCCTTTCATAGCAGCGACATTTTCTGGACGCCACACAACTGCATAATTGGTTTAACACTGTAATTAACACTTAAAACTCAGTGGCTACTTTATGTACCGCAGACTTAGCAATAAAAATTGTACGCTGTGCCCAGACAGGGCAATTACATGTTTTTATGGATCTCAAAACAGAGCCATTACTTCTCCATACAAAACTATCTGATTGGTCTCTATAACCAAGACAGTGTGTTCACTGTGCGGTATGAGCTGAATTTTTAAATATAATATATATTTTCTTAATATTTACAGGGTTAAACTACTTATGAATGCACATATAGTACTACTTGGATTTTGAACCTCGACCATCGCGTAGTATTACCTCCTCCCCACAAAAAAAAATTAAACGAAACTCTGCGAAAGTGGAAACGATGTTTAACTTTTTTAAATACATTCTTGGAACACTAGACGATGCAGAATTCTATAAGCCAAGATCTAAATGTAGTACACTATCGTTAGATTCATGCAGAGCGAGGTCACGGATGGTCCAATGTCCAATGAAATAACTAATTGGCAATCACTCTGGAAAATAATGTGAAAAATGTGAACCGACTTTCACAAAATACTGACAAACGTTAAAAAGACCACCAATTAAATTATCGCCACTTCAAGTACTTAACGTTAGAACAGCGAAAGAATTACATCACTGAAAGAAAATAAACAGAATACTCTCCGTGTCTAGCAAACATGAAGGCAGATTTTATCACTGAACAATACAACAAATGGCTGAAACATATTCCAAGCCGTTGCCAAGACAGCCGTACTCTTGATGCAGAATAAATTACCTGCAGTACGACATTGTAGATGAAGAGTGCATATTGGTTTTACAAAGTCGTACATCAGACTACAGTCATTATGGTGTTTCTCTTTTTAACGATGTTAGATCAGGGATCGCTAGCCCTTTCAAGGGGGAAATTGACAAGCATTCGCAGTTGTGAATATTACATACAGTCGTGTACAAAGCAGTCAATTTGATCAGCATATGCTCCGAAAATGTATGTCCATACATCAGCAAGTCTGATAGACCTTAATATGGTGCAGAAAATATTGACAGCTGTAAGGAATATAAATGTTGAGGATTACAGCAACAGTGGACCCTTCCTTGCTGAGTGGCGAGCGCTGTGGTGTGCGAAGTTGCAGTAACTTCTCCTTAAAGTTTGACATATGAATATGACATTCTGATTTTATTCTTTTCTATGTGTGTGTGATCAGAATTTTTATTTTTTTTTTAAATCTTTCTTTTACGTGTCCGCCTACAAATGTCACGTCCCAGAAATAAATCTAGTGCTGGATTACGAGAAGATTCCTTTTACGTATATTGTAGAAGGCTTTCATGGGTGTAAATTTTTTAGGTGCGCGAATTCTCTTTACTGGAACACTGTATGGGTAGAAATGACTAATTCCCGACACAATATGAACTTAAATCTTATCCTACCTCACTATGACATTAATTTTCCATTGCCAAAATTCCTTCATGCAATTATTCCTTTTTATGATTTCCAGCTTGTATACCTTGCTTGCATTTTCTCTCCGTTTCTTTTATCAGTTCCCTTTCTGTACCCTTTATTTCTTCTGTCTTCATTGTCCTCCGTATTTCTTTGTTTATTTCTCCCTATCACGCGCAGTGGCAGCCTTCTGTGCTGCCAAATATAATACTCCTTAACGGCTCGTTGTTAAGTCGGTTACTAAGTTAATGAGGCAGGAATTTGTTGATACAAATTAACTTTTCTGAGGCACAATTTAGACCACAAAAACGTATCATGAGAAATAAAAGAGAAACGATCACGAGACAGTTTAAGAGAATTTATAACGGTGTTTTGGCATGTTCCTGTCACAAGTTTTATACATGTTCCTTCCAAACAGTGTGTCCCTTTTAGTATGTCCATGATCACGGAGCTCTACGTCACAGAATGCTACTATCCGCTGAAACATGTTCAGCGTAGATCGTGTTCAGGGACACGATAAAAACGCCTGTGTTGACTTATATCAGAATAAATACTGTGAATTAACTGACACACATTTCATCTCTCTAGCATTAATACATGTATTTAGTTCACAAGAATACTCACCCCCACCACTCCTTAGCTTTCCGAAGCTAGGGGTTGTGATCTGCTCCGACTAATTGAATTCTGAAGTTACGAATTCCCTACAACGGATTAAAATCGCCTGTAATTTGACACCATATATTTTAGTATATAGATATCCATGTTTATGTTGCCTGCATCTTCAGGGTAGAGGATACGAGCAGCATGATTATCCGAAACGAAGGTGCACGAAGTCACATCCCAGAATACTGTAATCTTGGTGCTCTGAGACATGATAACGTCTAATCTACTAACATTTTTACGGGATTAGAAACAGGCGCTTATTGACAGATCAGCTAATCTCAACGCTTTTTATACAAACAAAACACCACGGTGAAACACACGTGTCCGAAGAGGATTTCGAACTTGCTGTCCCAGTATTTGAGTAACCTGGGTTCACCAACGTGCTGGAAATGTTCATTTTAGACCTACTTGAAATATCATAAATTTTTGGAGTCCATCCCATATGGAAAGATTTCTATGAAACATCTAAGAGGAAACTTCACAATTCAGCAAGTGGCAGACACTGGAACGCAATGTTGTATGCGCACAAATAAAAGAAAAACAAGCCCAAAGTGTTTGCTAATTGGCTGCAAAACATAACGAAAATAAATCAAAGTCTTAAGATTTAAGGGAGAAACTCAGGAATTCAATTCAAATCCTCGGTTCAACAAACTTGCTGAGGGCTTATGTCACCAGCGGAAAAATTAAAATGTGGTAAGATATACCAGACACAAAGCATTAAGAATTATGTGCTACATCGAAGGAAAACAGATTAATATCGAATGCCACTTCATTTTTCCGATTATCTTCATAACCGAAAGCCTTATCTTCAAGAAATGTTAGTATTTAATTTAGAAATTGTAAGCTTTTTCATTTACTATATACTAAAATATAGAACTCTGTAATATCTATCAATATATTCAATCACAACTATCACACACTTTGCGAAGAGTTTTATTACGTGGCACCTAATGTCGACCCTGAGCATGGGTCATCATCAGGCCATGATACAAGTACACGAATTTTCTTGTAACAAACTAAATACCGTTAAGTTGGAGAGCTCCTCTTTTTACATTATAAATACACTAAAATATGTGTAAAGTGTACAAGAGTAAAACAATTTACAAAAAAGGCCTAAGGACGTTTAAAAATAATAACTCCTTTTGCTTTTTAATTTTGTTTAAAAATACCAAGTACAAGATTTCCATATGATTGTTACGCCAATGGGGATGTTGCATATAAAGATGAAAACTTTAACGTTCAGGTGACCATGCATCGTGATAAATTCTCATAATCAAAACAACAAGACGTACTAATTTCTCAAATTCATTTTTGGAGTAAAACTCTATATATGTTTCGGACAGTTCCTCTGTCCATCATCAGGAGTTTTTCACTGTTCACACAGCAATGGTATCGTCATACAGGTTTGCTGTGTGTACAGTGAAAAACTCCTGATAATGGACAGAGGAACTGTCCGAAACATGTAAAGAAGTTTTACTCCAAAAATATATTTGAGAAGTTAGTGCGTCTATTTGGTTTGATTATAAGAATACAAACTTTACTTTCGCTCGAATTTACCCACAACAGACACACACTTCTTAACGCACCGAACAATAGAAGTCGACCAGAAACAAAATCGTTGTTTGTAACCAGCAACTTTAAATAATGCCGACAACTGACAATGTGCCGTGCCACCAGCAAAATAGAACGTTGTAATCCTTATTTCCTGCCAATTTTGCAACGCCCGACTTTCCTATAGCAGTTTACAGGACTTTATTTCATTCTTTCAACGTACGAGGTCCAAAATGCCTCTTAATGTGCGTACTTGTGTCTTACGTTGGCGTATAAATAAAAGTCTCCCATTCAAACCGTCACACACAACCCTTTCCTCTTACTGACCTTCAACAGTTGCGTCGAAAGACAATTATAGTCGCTTTTGTTGACCAAAAGTAATATAGTCCAGCAATGTTTCGCTGGTTTTGAACTGCGTAATCTAGAAAGTGGGGCCTGTAGGGCCCACTTGATTAAAAATGGAAAACTAGTCAACTCAAATATACACCTAAGATAATACCCTTGCCGTCAATTAGTGAGTGATTCAGTCAGTGGCTGAGTCAAATCAGCGTTGCCATAGTTAGAGTACTCGGTTGCTATGGTTGCGATAGGGCTTGGCTTGTGCACGACGTCACAGATCAGTTTGGTCGCAATGGAAATCAAATCACTCGGTCAATAGAGCACCGCCAGCTGGCAGCACTTCTTTGGCTACAATACAGTTTGGGCGTCAGACATTACCTTGTAAGTTTTATACCGGTGAACTAGCGCGTTAGCCTGGCCTGCCGTGTGACTAGGCACTTGATTAGTAAAAAGGTAAAGTGTTCCCGTTACAGGACCTGTGTGACCCAGACAGTGGGTAGAGGTATAGCTCTACTCTTCCATGACCGCGGCACTAGAAGGGGTAAGTGGTCAGCAGCACGCCCCGGCCGCACTTTACCACTGGGAAAGACCCGGTACCCATTGTACAGGGGGCTGAGTGGGCCCCAGGGCCATTCTGAACGGGCGGAAAGTCTCGTCCCCGCCGGGATTCGATCCCGGACCGTCCAACCCGTAGTCAGTCGCTATACCGACTGAGCTACGCGGCTACTTGATTAGTATATTTAAAATATTACCACAATAAATAGGCCTAAGTAATTTCGTTATTTCAGCAGAAATTTTCAGAAAAATCGGGCGGAAAAATCGGAGAATCAGACACTACAGAATAAACTTTGTTGGCTTGCTACAGGCAAGATTTTTCTTAAACGACAATCCTCCGATTTCGTTCCGACGTTTCGGGTCGAACACGCTGCGTCAGTCTTCAAGGCAACTTAATTAGGCCCATGTGGATATAGAAGCGGCTCTGATTGGCCATTGCTCTTACAATCCGATTCAGTTACCCTCGAAATGGAGGGAACAACTTCCTCCGAAAAGCCGGCACCAACGTTGTAAAACCCTGAAAGAAAAACTATTATTTCTGGTCAAATTAAATCCTGCGGGCAAAAAGTTTGAGTTCCACCGCTGCAGACTAATTCGGCCCCACCACTTCAATGTCTTTCATTCACCTACATCACAATGTTGTCTCTCTTACTGTCCACCTATTAAGGGTTGACTCCCAGACAGACTCATAGCGGTGCGGGGGACAGAAGCAGAACAGAGTTCAAGTACAAGTGTAACTCAGAAGCACAATTTAATTTATTTAACAGCGAATCTGCACTGCTCGCAGCACGCGGCACTTTAATGTTTAATCCATCTCATCTCCCGCCCATTAGCAGCACTTCGGTGTGTGGTCAGGCTACTGTTTGCACGAATTTCATTTGCCATGCTTCAACACTACCCCTCAGAATATGTGCCTCGGCCCTCAACACAAATTCTATTCACAATTTGTCATGAAGTGCCCTGTGGCAGCTCCATTAGTCTTTCAATTTAAAAAAAGAAGTGCGAGAAGAGGGGGCGCACAAGAAACTGTGCGTCTAATTTATAATTCAGTGTTCCGTTCTCTTTTCAAAGGGGTTACAAATATCACACAAATTATGAACGTAGATCTGTTTATATTTTACAGACCGTACGTCCAAGGATTTGGCAAGTACCAATTATTTAATACCCCCCCCCCCCCCCCCCCCCCCCCCCCCCCCCCACCAAAA
>Ga0123353_10004839_pt1 | contig 17495 bp, 15 predicted proteins | sample TergutLab28metaG_3_FD_92763 | JGI IMG/M metagenome (GOLD analysis project Ga0123353, IMG submission 92763) | Labiotermes labralis P3 segment gut microbial communities from Petit-Saut dam, French Guiana - Lab288 P3 | ecosystem: Host-associated > Arthropoda: Insects > Digestive system > Gut ...
CGTTTACTGCCGCGTCAAACCGGGCGACGTGCAGGAGATCGTGGAGGAACACTTGGCAAAGGGCCGTCCGGTGCGTCGCCTGCTGTGCGCGGCTAAAACCGAAAAGGATGGGCGCTTCGCACTGGATGACGTCGGCTTTTACAAAAGTCAGATGCGCGTGGCGCTGCGCAACTGCGGCGTCATCGACCCGGAGAACATAGACGAGTACATCGCCTACGACGGCTACAAGGCGCTGGCCAAGGCGCTGACCGAAATGAGCCGCGAAGATGTGATCGACGAGGTCAAGCGCTCCGGCCTTCGGGGCCGGGGCGGCGGCGGATTCCCCGCCGGCCTGAAGTGGGAGTTTACCTACAAGGCCCCGGGCGACCAGAAGTACGTATGCTGCAATGCCGACGAGGGCGACCCGGGCGCGTTCATGGACCGCTCCATACTGGAGGGCGACCCCCACGCCGTGGTGGAGGCGATGGCCGTCGCAGGCTACGCCGTGGGCGCCAACGAGGGCTACATATACGTGCGCGCCGAGTATCCCATCGCGGTGAAGCGGCTGCAAATCGCCATCGACAAAGCGACTGAATACGGCCTGCTCGGGGATACTATTTTCGGCACCGATTTCAGCTTCCGCCTGTCCATCCGCCTGGGCGCGGGCGCCTTTGTGTGCGGCGAGGAAACCGCGCTCATGGCCTCCATCGAGGGCAAGCGCGGCGAGCCCCGGCCCCGCCCGCCGTTCCCGGCGGTCAAGGGCCTGTTTGGGAAGCCCACGCTGCTCAACAACGTGGAGACCTACGCCAACATCTGCCAGATACTCCTCAAGGGCGCGGACTGGTTCGCCGGCATCGGCGCGGAGAAGTCGAAGGGCACCAAGGTGTTCGCCCTGGGCGGCAAGATCGTGAACACAGGCCTGGTGGAGATCCCCATGGGCACGCCGATGCGCAAGGTGATCTACGACATCGGCGGCGGCATCCCCCACGGAAAGGCGTTCAAGGCGGTGCAAACCGGCGGCCCCTCCGGCGGCTGCATTCCCGACAAGCTCCTCGATACGCCCATCGACTACGATTCGCTGCTGGCCGTCGATTCCATGATGGGCTCCGGCGGCATGATCGTGATGGACGAGGACAACTGCATGGTGGACATCGCCCGCTTCTTCCTGGACTTCACGGTGGAGGAATCCTGCGGAAAGTGCACGCCCTGCCGCATCGGCACCCGCCGGATGCTCGAGATACTCGAGCGCATCACCGGGGGCAAGGGCAAGGCCGGCGACATCGAAAAGCTGGAGACCCTGGCGGACAACATCAAGGCCACCGCCCTGTGCGGCCTGGGCCAAACCGCGCCCAACCCGGTGCTCTCCACGCTGCATCAGTTCCGCCACGAGTACGAGGCGCACATCAACGAAAAGAGGTGCCCGGCCGGCCATTGCACGGCGCTGCTCAGCTACGTGATCAACGACAAGTGCATCGGCTGCTCCCTGTGCGCCAGGGCTTGCCCGGTGAACTGCATCAGCGGCGAGATCAAAAAGAAGTACCTCATCGACCAGGATAAGTGCATCAAGTGCGGGGTTTGCATGGAGAAGTGCAAGTTCGGCGCCATCGACAAGAAATAGCAAGCCAATACAGGAGGCAATACCATGGAACAGATCACCCTTACCATCGATGGCGTGCAGGTGCAGGTGGAGCCGGGCGCCACGGTACTGGAAGCGGCGCGCAAGGCGCACGTGCACATCCCCACCCTGTGCTATTTAAAGGGCTGGAACGAGGTCGGCGCGTGCCGCATCTGCTGTGTGGACGTGGGCGGGCGGGCGCTGCAGGCGGCCTGCGTGCTGCCGGCCACCGAGGGCATGGCGGTGCGCACCAACACGCCCGCCGTTCGCGAGGCGCGCAAGCTCAACCTGCAGCTGCTGCTCTCCAATCACGACAGGCGCTGCCTTTCCTGCGTGCGCAACCGGCGCTGCGAGCTGCAAAAGCTGTGCGATGAGTTGGGCGTGGATCAGGAGGAGCTATTCGAAGGCCACAAAACCGACTTGCCGCTGCAGGAAGCGTCGCCCGCCATCGTGCGCGATCCCAACAAGTGCATCCTGTGCCGCCGCTGCGTCGCCGCCTGCGCCGATGTGCAAAAGATCGGCGTGATCGGCGCGGTGGGCCGCGGGTTCGACACCGCCGTGGCCCCCGCCTGGGACAAGGAGCTGGCCGAGGTGGCCTGCGTGTACTGCGGCCAGTGCGTGATCTCCTGCCCGGTGGGCGCCCTTTCCGAAAAGAGCGGGATCGACGAGGTGTGGAGCCTGCTGGCCGATCCGGACAAAACGGTGATCGTGCAAACCGCGCCCGCGGTGCGCGCCGCCCTGGGCGAGGAGTTTGGCATGCCCATCGGCACTCGCGTCACCGGCAAGATGGCGGCCGCCCTGCGCCGCCTGGGCTTCGCCAGGGTGTTCGATACCGACTTTGCCGCCGACCTCACCATCATGGAGGAGGGAACCGAGTTTATCGACCGCTTCCAAAACGGCGGCACGCTGCCCATGATCACCTCTTGCTCGCCGGGCTGGGTAAAGTATTGCGAGCATTATTACCCGGACTTCCTGCCCAACCTGTCCACCTGCAAGTCGCCCCACGAGATGCTGGGCGCGATCGCCAAGAGCTACTATGCCGAGCACCGGAAGATCGACCCGGCCAAGATGCGCGTGGTGTCGGTGATGCCTTGCGTCGCCAAGAAGTTCGAGGCGCAGCGCCCCGAGCTGTCGGCAAAGGGAAATCAAGACGTGGACGTGGTGATCACCACCCGCGAGCTGGCCCGCATGATCAAGCAGGCCGGCATCGACTTTGCCAGCCTGCCCGACGAGGACTTCGACGCGATGCTCGGCGAGTCTACGGGCGCCGGCGTGATATTCGGCGCCACCGGCGGCGTGATGGAGGCGTCGCTGCGCACCGTGGTGGAGCTGATGACCGGCAAGCCCCTCGAAAGGGTGGAGTTCTGCGCGGTGCGCGGCCTGGAGGGCGTAAAGGAAGCCACGCTGAAGCTGGGCGACGCCCAGGTGAACATCGCGGTGGCCCACGGCACGGGCAACGCGGCCAAGCTGCTCGACTCCATTCGCGCGGGCGAGAAGAACTATCACTTTATCGAGATCATGGGCTGCCCGGGCGGCTGCGTAACCGGCGGCGGCCAGCCCCATGTGGACGCGGGCACGCTGATGGACGCCAACCCGGGGGCGCTCCGCGCCGCGGCCCTCTATGCCGAAGACGAGGGCAAGGTGCTGCGCAAATCCCACGAGAATCCGGCGATTCAGCAGCTCTACAAGGACTTCCTGGGCGAACCCAACGGCCACAAGGCCCACGATCTGCTGCACACCGGCTACACGAAGCGGCCGATGTACACGGAGTAGGGGCCGATGCCCACATCGGCCCGCTGTCCCTGTAGGGGCGCACATTGTGCGCCCGTGTGTGCCCGCAAAATTCGCGGGCGAACAATGTTCGCCCCTACAATCCCAATCACGCGGGCAGCCTGGCGCCGCCCCTGCAAAAGCCAAAACTTACAGAATGCCCGCGATGCGGGCATTCTGTTTGCATAGTATGGTGGCGGGAGGGAGCGAAATGAGCCTTTCGGAACTACGAACCAAGAACGTCGTCAACGTGCCGGACGGGCGTTTGCTCGGCAGGGTGATCGACCTGGAATTCTGCGCCAAAGAGGGCCGGGTGAACGCCATCGTGGTGCCCGGCCCCTTTCATATAGGAAACGCGCTTCGGGGAGAGCGCGCCGGCATCGTGATTCCCTGGTCCTTCATTCAAAGGATCGGGGACGACGTGGTGCTGGTCTGCCTGCCGTGCGAAGAATAGATGGGCATGTCACTGGCCACGCAAATGCCGCGCCACCTCGGAAATGAGCGGCGGTTCGAACACAAAGGCGTCAAATAGGCTCGGATCCGGCTCCGTCCCGCCGGCGGCGCTCAGTATCGCGACGCGCCGCGTAGCGGCCGGGGCATGCTCTACCAGCACGGGGTGAAAAGCGTCGTAATCAAAGAACACGTGGGTAAAGTCTCCGGCCAGCAGCGCGCAGGCCCGCTCCGGCGCCGTGCAATGGGCAACCGCCACGCCCAGCGACGCGAACATATCGCGGCACGCGCTTCCACGTACGCCGTGGGACAGCAACAGCACGCGGTATGCCTCGGGCCTGGGCAAGGGGGCGATGATGGCGTCCGTAGCGCAGCGCTGGCGGATGCGGAACGAAGAGTGCAGGCCGATGTCGCCGTCTTCAATCCGGAAGTGCAGCAGCACCCTTTGCGCGGATTCGCACTTTGCGGTAACCTCAAACTTTACATGCCCCGATCCTACGTGCTGCAGGGCGCTGTCAACCAGGCCGAGCAGCGTCCGCTTGAGCCGCAGGCCGTCGCCGATGAGTTCGGCGGGGATATCGGGGGCGAGGGAAACGACGCAGGCGAGGCCCTTCCCGCGCGCCAAGCTGGTTGCCGCATCCAGCAATGTGCCGATCAGCGTGCAAAAGCAGTAGGGCTGCTCCCGAAGGGGCGTTTCGGCGGTGGGCGCGTGCATGTCCATCATGTCGCCCACGATCCTTTGCAGCGAGCCGGAAGCGCCGGAAATGCCCTTGACGCATTCCAGCTGCACGGCATCCAGTTCCATGGCCAAAAGCTGATTCACCATGGCGGCGATGGCGTTCATCGGCGGGTGAATCTCCTGGCTGATATGGGAGCGAAACAGATCGTCAGTCATGGCAGTATCCTCCACAGCAGATAGAGTATAACAATCAGGACGGACGGATGCAATGTGTTTCTGCATCGCATTCGGTCTTTTTGTCCGAATGCAAATTCTTGGTTTTTCAAGGAGTTGACGCTAAAGAGCAAAGCATGTTACTATGAACCCAAGAAAGAAGCCCAAGAAGAAGCCCCCGAAACAGAACAAAAAGCAAGGACATGGAGAGGAGCTGCGTATGCGCAAGCATCACGTGATTCGCAAGTGCCTTGTGATGGCGCTGTGCGCCTGTTTCTTGGCCGCCGCCCTTGGCGCGTCGGCTTTGGCGGCCCTGCACGGGGGGCATCACTGCGCTTTGAGTGAACGATGCGCCGTGTGCATAAAGATTCGCGATACGCAATCGCTGATGAAGCGCCTGCTCGTCGTTTTCGCTTGTTGCGGCTTGCCGCTTATCCGCCCGTTTCTCCTTGCCGGCGGGCTCGATGAGGCCGCATTTGCCGTGGGTGAGGGTACGCCGGTGGCGCGCAAGGTGCGCCTGAACAATTGAGAAGGGCTCCATTATGCTTCTAGAAAAGAAATGGAGGATTCATCATAATATGAAGAAGAAATTTTCGTTTTTGCTTTCGATCCTTTTGACGGTTTGCCTCGTTTGCGTTCCATGTTACTCGCTGGCGGGCGGGCAGGAGGACGCCGGCATCAGCGTGGTGGTCACGGTGTTTCCCGCCTATGATTTCGTGCGGCAGATTACCGGCGGAAACGCGCGGATTACCATGCTGTTGCCGCCGGGCGCCGAGAGCCATTTTTTTGATCCCACGGCCCGGGACATCGTTACCATCCGGGATTGCGACGTATTCGTGTACATCGGGGGCGAGTCGGAGGCTTGGGTGGAGCGCATTCTTGCCTCCGTGGACACCGGCAACATGCGCATTTTTTCGATGCTGGACGCCGTGGACCTGATGGAAGAGGAAATCGTGGAGGGCATGCAGGTGGAGGAGCATGATCACGACGAGGATCACGACGATCACGACGAGGATCACGACGATCACGACGAAGATCATGAGCACATGGAGTTCGACGCGCATGTTTGGACTTCGCCCATCAACGCGATGCGCATCGTTTCGCAGCTGACCGAGGTGCTCGCCGAGGCCGACCCGGCCAACGCCGGCCTCTTCCGCAGCAATGCCGCCGCCTACCTCGAGGAACTGGCCGCGCTGGACGCCGCCTTCCGGAACGTGGTGGACAATGCGGTGCGCACGACCTTCGTGTTCGGCGACCGGTTCCCGTTCCGCTACTTTGCGGCTGAGTACGGCTTAACGTATTACGCGGCCTTCCCCGGTTGCTCCACCTCCACCGATCCCACCCCGCGGACCCTCGTATTTTTGATCGACAAAGTGAAAGCGGAAGAGATTCCCGTCGTGTTCCACATCGAGCTGTCAAACGAGCGGGTGGCCGACCTGATTTCCGAAGCGACCGGCGCGCAAAAGCTGCTGCTGCATTCGGTGCACAACGTCGCCAAGAGCGACTTTGACGCGGGGGTCACCTATATCGAGCTGATGCTGCGCAACGTGGACGCGCTGAAGGAGGCGCTTTGGTAAATGGCGCTGATTGAGTGCAAAAATGTTTCCTTTGCCTACGAGGGCCGCGACGCGGTGAGCGGGCTGAACTTTGCGGTAAACGCCGGCGAGTACCATTGCATCGTGGGGGAGAACGGCTCGGGCAAAAGCACCCTGATCAAGGGCCTGCTTCGGCTCAAGGCGCCCTCCGAAGGCGCCGTTGTATACGGCGACGGGCTATGCGCCAACGAGATCGGCTATCTGCCCCAGCAAACCGCCGTGCAAAAGGATTTCCCGGCCAGTGTGTACGAGGTGGTGCTGTCCGGCCGCCTGGCCCGCCGGGGCATACGCCCGTTCTACACCAAGGAAGACAGGCGCGCGGCCGTGGAAAACATGGAGCGGCTCGACCTTGCTTCCCTGCGCAAACATTGCTATCGCGAACTGTCCGGAGGCCAGCAGCAGCGGGTGCTGCTGGCCCGGGCTCTGTGCGCCACCCGCAAGGCGCTGTTGCTCGACGAACCGGCGTCCGGCCTGGATCCGCTGGTTACCCAGGAATTGTACCGCCTGATCCGCGGCATCAACAAGGAGCTGGGGGTCACCATCGTGATGGTATCCCACGATGTGGTCAGTGCGGTGCAGTATGCGGATTTTATACTGCACTTGCAAAGAAAGCAAGCCTTTTTTGGCGCCGCTGAAGCATACAAGCGCAGTCCCTTAGGCAAGGCTTTCTTAGGAGGTGAACGGCTGTGACCATCGATGAGCTTACGTATTTGTTTTCACAACAGTTTATGGTGCGCGCGATGATCGTGGGATTGCTGGTATCGCTGTGCGCGGCGCTGCTTGGCATCAGCCTGGTGCTCAAGCGCTATTCGATGATCGGCGACGGCCTGTCGCATGTGGGTTTCGGCACGCTGGCCATTGCCGCGGCGTTTAACCTGGCGCCCCTTTCCGTGTCGATTCCGGTGGTGGTGCTGGCGGCCTTCCTGCTGCTGCGCATCAGCGAAAACAGCAAGATCAAGGGCGACGCGGCCATCGCGCTGATTTCCACCTCCTCCCTCGCCATCGGTTCGCTGGTAATATCGCTCACCACCCGCTCCAATGCCGATGTGTGCAACTTTATGTTCGGCAGCATCGTGGTGATGACCGACAGCGACCTGTACCTGAGCATCGCGCTATGCGCGGTGGTGCTGGCCTTGTTTGTGCTGTTTTACAACAAGATTTTTGCCGTGACCTTCGACGAGACCTTCGCCCAAGCCACCGGCACCAAGGCAAAGCTGTACAATATGCTCATTGCCTTCCTTACCGCCATCACCATCGTGCTGGGCATGCGGATGATGGGCGCGCTGCTGATATCCAGCCTCATCATCTTTCCGGCGCTCACCTCGATGCGGGTGTGCAAGCGCTTTAAAACCGTTACGATTTGCTCGGCGATCGTATCGGTGCTGTGCTTCTCCTTGGGCATCGTGCTCTCGATTTGGTACAATGTGCTGCCCGGCGCCAGCGTGGTGGTCGTAAACATTGTGGTATTCCTGCTCTTTTGGGGGATCCATCTGCTGCAAAAAAGGGGGACCTTTGCATGAAGCGCTTTGTGTTGCTGCTGGTGATGCTGGCCGTCGTGGCGGTTGCCTGCGGGTGCGGCAACAACGCGGACGGCGCCGCCCCAACCGCCGCCGCGCCCGCCGGCCCCTTGCCGCCCGAGCAGGCCGGAGCCGTGTCCGCAGAAAATCTGTTGGAAGGCAGGGAGATTATCCATATTCGCGAGCGAATGTTCATGACTCAGATCAACGACATCTACCTGAACCCGGAGAAGTACGTGGGCAAGGGCGTGCAGTTTGAGGGCATCTACATCGAAGAGGTACTTGGAAATGGGGATGTGTACCGCGCCGTGGTCCGCATGAGTCCCGGCGGCTGCTGCGGCGACGACGGGCGCACCGGCTTCGAAGTCGTGTGGGATGATCCGGATCAGCCCTACCCAAAGTTTAACGATTGGGTGGAGGTATCCGGCGTGCTGGAGCAGTTCGAAGAGGATGGCGTGACGTACCTGCGCGTCCGGCTTGTGTCTTTGCGGGTGCTGGCCGTGCGCGGCGCGGAGTATGTGAACCAGTGACCGAATGTACAAAGAACCGTTCAATGCACAAGGAGCCGTTTAAGGAGGGAATCGTATGCGGTTTACCAGCGGCTATTGGATGATGCGCCCGGAGATCACGCCCACCTTTGCGGTGGAGTACGTGCGCCACGGCAAGCGGAAAAAGGGCTTGCGGGTGCTGGCCGCCACCCGCCGCATCACCGGGCGCGGCGATACCCTCAACAGCGCCACCGTGACCGTGGACATCGACTCGCCCATGCCCGAGGTCATCCGCGTGCGGGTGGCGCATCACCTGGGCGAGAGACGGCGCGGCCCCCACTTTGAGCTCTACGAGCAGCCCTGCCCGGTGGAGATCGCCGACGAGGCCGACGCGGTGTCCCTCACCAGCGGCGCGCTCCGGGCGCGGGTAGACAAGGGGCCGGGCGACTGGTCGGTGAGCTTTTGGGCCGGCGACCGGCTGGTGACCCGCAGCGGATTCCGGGGCATGGCGCACATGCTTAACCGGGACACGGGGCGGCGGTACATGGTGGACTCGCTGGACATGGATGTGGGGGAATGCGTGTACGGGCTGGGCGAGCGGTTTACCCCCTACGTAAAAAACGGGCAAACGGTGGACATGTGGAACGAGGACGGGGGCACCTCCTCGGAGATCGCGTACAAAAACGTGCCCTTCTTTATGAGCAACCGCGGCTACGGCGTGTTTGTCAATCACCCCACCGACGTATCCTTTGAGGTGATGAGCGAGAAGGTGGCCCGCACCCAGTTCTCGGTGGAGGGCGAGGCGCTGGAATACCTGGTGATCTACGGGCCCACGCCCCTGCAGGTGCTGGACAGGTACACCGCCCTCACCGGGCGACCGGCGCTTCCGCCGGCCTGGAGCTTTGGCCTGTGGCTCACCACCTCCTTTACCACCAGCTACGACGAGGAAACCGTAACCTCCTTTATCCAGGGCATGGCCGACCGGGACATTCCGCTGCACGTATTTCATTTTGATTGCTTTTGGATGCAGTCTTATCAATGGTGCGATTTTACTTGGGATCCGCATACCTTCCCGGATCCGGAGCAGATGCTGGCCCGGTACAAGGCGATGGGGCTCAAAATCTGCATGTGGATCAACCCCTACATCGCCCAGCACACCGAGGCGTTTGAGGAGGGGATGGCCCACGGCTACCTGATCGCAAAAACCGACGGCAGCGTGTGGCAAACCGACATGTGGCAGGCCGGCATGGGGCTGGTGGACTTCACCAATCCCGCCGCCTGGGCCTGGTATCAGCAAAAGCTGAAGGCGCTGCTGGAGCAGGGCGTGGATTGCTTTAAGACCGACTTTGGCGAGCGCGTGCCGGTGCGGGACATCGCCTATCACGACGGGAGCGACCCGGTGGCGATGCACAATTACTATACCTTTTTGTACAACCAGTGCGTGTTCGAGCTGCTGGAGCGCGAGCTGGGGGCGGGGGAGGCGGTGCTCTTTGCCCGCAGCGCCACCGCCGGCGGCCAGCAATTCCCGGTGCACTGGGGCGGGGACTGCAGCGCCACCTATCCCTCCATGGCCGAGACCCTGCGCGGTGGGCTCTCCCTGGCCCAGAGCGGCTTCGGCTTCTGGAGCCACGACATCTCCGGCTTTGAGCAAACCGCGCCCCCCGACGTGTACAAGCGCTGGTGCGCCTTCGGGCTGCTCAGTTCCCACAGCCGCCTGCACGGTTCCACCTCCTACCGCGTGCCCTGGCTGTTCGGCGAGGAGGCCTGCGACGTGCTGCGGCACTTTTTGCGCCTGAAGTGCGCGCTGATGCCCTACCTGTACCAGATGGCGCGGGAGGCGCACCTGCGCGGCGCACCCATGCTGCGGCCCATGGCCATGCAGTTCCCCGACGATCCGGGCTGCGACGCGCTGGACCAGCAGTACATGCTGGGCGATTCCCTGCTGGTGGCGCCGGTGATGCGCGCCGACGGCGGGGTGACCTACTACCTGCCGGAAGGGGAGTGGACCCACTTTGCCGACGGACGGCGGGTTGAAGGGAAAAACGGGCGCTGGATGCGCGAGGAGTACGACTTCTTTGGCCTGCCGCTGTGGGTGCCGGACGGGGCGGCGATCGCCGTGGGCGCAAACGAGGCGCGCCCCGATTACGACTACGCCCGGGGCGTTACGCTGCACGTGTTCCCCATGGCGGAGGGCGTCGAAAGGCGCGTGGAGATACCGGCGCTGAACGGCTCGGTGAGCAAGACCTTTGTGATTTGCCGTACGGGAAACACGCTGACCGTGACCCCCGGCGACGACCGGCCCTACCGCCTGCTGCTGCGGGGCATGCGCCCGGCGAGGGCCGTGAGCGCCGATTGGAGCGAGTTGCCGCTTGGGATGCAAAGCCGCGAGCTGACCGGGGTTTGCGAGATAAAACTCTAGTTTGAGGTGGAGGATTTCGCGTTTCGTTGACCCTGTCGAAAGCATAAGCGTCATTAATGGTGCAGAAGAAGACCACAAAGGGGATAACGAATAATATTATGCCGACAAGTAATGAAATTACGACTTTTGAAATATGGTCTTTGATAATATCTGCAGTCGCGGCGGTTGCGACTTTTGCCGCTGTTATTGTTGCGCTTTGGCAAACAAAATACGCAAACCGAAAAAGAGTAAAGCTAAAATCGAGTACTCAAGCACTATTGCCCGTTATCACGATGGAAACAGGAAGCAAGGTTCTTTCGGAAACATTGTCTCAATGTGTCGATATTACTAACATAGGCAATAGGGATATAGTGATTGACGGGTTTAGTATTGAATTTTCAAGAGATTTTATGTTGCAGATCGTGGACTTTATGAATATCATTAATCCTCAATTACCAATAAAAATAGCCGCTGAGGAAAGGGAAAGATTGCAAGTTGATTTCCCCTCTTTATGTGAAATGATATTGAAAAACAAAAAGACAATAGGAAAGTTCGACAAAAAGCTCAAGTTCTGCATAACGGATAGCACGGGCAAAAAATACAGAATTAAGTCAAACAGAACGATAGAAAACATTTTGGCATTGCAAAACAACAAATAATTACGCTCTTTTCTTGCAAGAAAGCGTCAAATCTCCCTATATCCCTCGAACACGTCAACCCGCGTCGTAATATCGTACAAAGCACCTTCGAAAAACACAACATGCATACGCTAAACTTTACCTTCCTAAAAAGATAATGCGTCCCCGGCCCGCGCCTTGCGCGCCCGCTTGTACGCCTCGCCGTCGCGCTTGGAAAGCGTCACCTGGCGTATGCCCGTGTCCGTACACAGCGACAGCTCCACAAACCCGTTGCGTATTTGCGGATGCCGCAGCACGCGCGCCCTTTTCCCTTCCTGTTTTCCTTCATTAGGGAGTGAGTGGGGGAGCGCGTGGGGCGGTTTTTCGCGCGCAAAGGCCAGGTACGCGTACTTTTCGTCTTCGTACGGGGCGTCGCCGCCCTTCACCAGGCGGTGGATTCTGCTGCGGGCCACCCTGCACGCAAAATGGCACCAGTCCGGCGGTCGGATTGGGCAGGACGGGCGGTCGGTTTGCGGGCAGGGGGCGATACCATGCGCGCCCTCGGCGGCCAAAGCTTCGCGCAGCGCGCTTAAGTTGGCGAAACCGACCGGCGTTCCCGGCTCCACCAGCAACAACAGGCCGCCGGTCGCCTCCCAAAGGGCGCGCACGACCGCCGGTCTATGTTCGGCGGCGATCTCGTTGAGCACATAGGCGGCGATCACGATGTCCGCGCCCGGCATCGGCGCGCCGGATCGATGGGCGTCGCACAGATCGTAGGGCATCCATCGCGCCGCCCGGAGCGCGGGGGAGGCGTCCATCATGAGCCGCGCACCCAGGGCGCGCATCGCCGGCTCCCGCTCCAGGCAGGTAATCTCGCGCAGGTGCAGCAGCGCATCGGCGGCCCAGCAGGCCGCGCCCGTGCCCGCGCCCGCGTCCAACAGGCTCACCGGCCCGCTTTGAGGCGTGGGGGAGCCCAGCGCGTCCATAGCGGCCAGGGATTCCCGCAGCGCCGAATGGATGGCGGCGTATGTAGCGGGCATGCGCGCCGCCGCGTATGCCAAGGCGTGCTCATTGCCCGTCGCCAGCCTGGCGCCGTCGCCGCGCTGGGCGCGGTAGCGCTCGCTCAACGCGCGGGCGTCGCCCGCGAGGCGCTCGGCCGGCATGCCATCCAGGGCGTCGTCCAGCGCCCGCCGCAGGGATTCCGGTAGTTCCATCGCTTTATTCCTCGTCGATTCGTTGAGCCTTTCGCTTGTCCTCGCGCAGCACGGTGCGCCGGGCCGCCTCGCGCCGGCGGTCCTCGGGGATGGCCGCGTAGTGCCTGCGCGTGGTGTTGACGTCGGCGTGGCCCAGCACGTCGGCCACCAGGTAGATGTCGCCGGTTTCGCGGTACAGGTTGGTGCCAAACGTGCTGCGCAGCTTGTGGGGGCTGATTTTGCGCTTGAGGGGCGCGGCAATTTGCGCGTACTTGCGCACCAGGTTTTCCACCGCGCGCTGGGTGATCCGCCTGCGCTGCAGCGAGAGAAAAAAGGCGCGCTCGTGGCCGGGCAGGGGATCGGCCTTTAACCGCTTCTTCAAGTAATTTTGCAGGGCGTCCGCCACCTCGTCGGACAGGTAGAGGATGGTTTCGTCGCCGCCCTTGCGGGTGATCACAAAGGCGTTTTGCTCGAAGTCGAAGTCGTCGATATCCAGGCCCACGCATTCGCTCACGCGGATGCCGGTGCCTAAGAACAGGGTGAGCATCGCCAAATCGCGCGCCCGCGTCAGCGCATGGTACTTTTGCTGGCGCTCCGATAGGGCTTCGCCGCTTTCCGCGGCGTCCAGCAGGCGCACCACCTCGTCGATCTCCAGGCGGATGATCGCCTTTTCGTGGCGCTTGGGCAATGGCACCAGCTCGGCCACGTTGCCGGGCACGCGGCCGCCGGCGTACATGTACTTAAAAAAGGAGCGCAGACTGGACAGCTTCCGCATTTTTCCAAGTTCCTTGTTTTGGATTTCCCAAGAAATGACTTCTCCGTCCGGCCCCGTGTGATTTTTATAGTACAGGGTTAAAAACCCGGTGTAGCGCTCGATGTCCAGCTTCCTGACGAGGGCGATTTCGGCGTCCTGAAGGTCGGAGGGGATCTTGCCGGCGAAGGCGCGGACCTCGGCGCACAGATACTGAAAAAAGATGCGCAAATCGTACGCGTAGGCCAGGCGGGTGAGCACGCTGGTTTGCGGCTCGATGGCCACAAAGAAGTCCAGGCAGGCGACGGGCAGCTCGCGCTGAATCTGGCGCAGCAGCTCGGTGCGCTGGCGCGACTTCTGCGCATGGAAATCCGGGTTGCTTTTTTGCACGAAATCACCCCATCACTATTCGTAAAAGATGTCTTTCGCGAATAGTTTAAAATTAAGACCAACACCTATTCCGGCTGCGAAACGCTCCCCTGCGCCGCGTGTTGCTTGATTTGCGCGGTGGCCAGGCGGTCGCAGCGGTTGTTCCATTCGTTGTCCGCGTGGCCGCGCACCTTTACGAAGCGCATGTCGTGAGGCTCCATCAGCGTCAACAGCAACCGCCACAGATCCTGGTTCTCTACCGGCTGCTTGCCGGCCGTCTTCCAGCCGTTGCGCTGCCAGTTGTCCAGCCAGCCCTGCACCGACGCGTTCACCAGGTACGCGCTGTCCGAATACACGGTGACCTTGCACGCCTGTTTGAGCTGATCGAGGGCCTGGATCACCGCAAAAACCTCCATGCGGTTGTTGGTGGTTTCCGGCATGTAGCCGGCGATCTCCTTGCGGTGCTCGCCGTACATCAGCACCGCCGCCCATCCCCCGGGCCCGGGGTTGCCGGAGCAGGCCCCGTCGGTATAGACCGTTACTTCCTTTAAATTGCTTTTAGATAAATTGCTTTTAGGCAAAGTGCTTTCAACCCCGCTTAGTGCGAAAAATCCTGCTTTGTTTTGGCGTAGGTGGCGCTGATCACGTCGATCATGGCCGCGCGTACCCCTGATTTTTCCAATTCATACACGCCCACGATGGTGGTGCCGCCGGGCGAGCACACCGCGTCCTTTAATTCGCCCGGGTGCAGGCCGCTTTCCAGCGCCATTTTGCCCGCGCCCACCAGGGTTTGCGACGCCAAACGGTACGCCAAGGCCCTGGGCAGGCCGTACATCACGCCGGCATCGCCCAACGCCTCGATGATCTGGTACAAAAAGGCGGGCCCGCAGCCGCTGATGCACGTGGCCGCGTCAAACAGGCGGTCTTCCAGCACCACCACGTCGCCCGCGCTGGCAAACAGCGCGTGGGCATGGGCGAATTCCGCCTCGCTCAGCGTGTGCGTCGCGCCAAACAGCGTCATCCCCTCGCCCACCATGGCCGGCGTATTGGGCATCACGCGCAGCACGTGGGCCTCGGGCGTCAGTTCGGCCCGCAGCATCTCCGGCGTCCAGCCCAGAACGATGGAGAGCAGCGGCTTCTCGCCGAGGGTCTCGCGGATATCGCGCAATGCGCCGGCGCAGGAGATGGGCTTGACGGCCAGCACCACCACGTCTACCTCTTGCGCCAGGGTGGGATTGTCCCGGCTCACCTGCACGCCCAATTCCGCGGCCAGTTTGGCGGTCAAATCGCGGTGTATGTCACTGATGTACAGGGATTCGGGCGCCACAAAGCGCTGCGCCAGCAAGCGGCGAAAGAGCGCCTGCGCCATATTGCCCGCGCCGATGAAGCCGATCTTACATGCCAAAGCGTTCACTTCCCTATTGCATATGTCTCGATTCCGGCACTCTATCTTGTGCCATTGCGCAGTAAGTATACCATATCTATTGGTGAAAAGCAAAAAAGACTTATGTAGGGCGCGATGACTGTGTAGGGCGCGATGACCCCAGCGCGCCGCCATTCGCTCAAAATAACGCGCCTTTGACACATTGCGACGGGACGCCGAGGGCGGCGTCCCCTACAGGGTTACGATCAATCATTTTGTAGGGGCGATCATTGATCGCCCGCCGTGGCCTGATGCGATCCACGGGCGCACATTGTGCGCCCCTACGGGAATTGCCGCGTCGTCTTTGTAGGGGCGATCAATGATCGCCCGCCGTTCCTGTAGGGGCGCTTTGCGCGTCCGCGGGTATCGCTAAACCGGATTACGACGGACGGCCGAAGGCCGCCCCTACAGAGGTTATATGCCGCACATGGGTTATTTTGCAAGCGCCCGATGCGCTTCCTCCACCACCCGGGCGATCATCTCAGGATATTTGGAGGCGTCTCCGTGCCCGGGCAGCAGATCACACCAAAACTCGATGTTCCCCTCAGGCCCCTTCACCGGCGAAAAGTCGAGGGCCCGGCAGTGCCAGCCCAGGGCGTCCACGCCGGGCAAGATCCGCGCGATCACGTCCCGGTGGGTAGCCGGATCGCGCACCACGCCCTTTTTGCCCACCCGCTCCCGCCCGGCCTCAAACTGCGGCTTGATGAGCGAAATACACCGCCCCCCCTCGCCCAGGATCGCAAACAGGGCGGGCAGTATCTTCAGGATGGAAATAAAGGATACATCCATCACCGCCAATGCCGGCGCTTCCGCAAAGTTCTCCGGCGCCAGGTAGCGGGCGTTGGTGCGCTCCATCACGGTGACGCGGGGATCGGTGCGCAGCTTCCAATCGAGCTGGCCGTACCCCACGTCCACCGCGTACACCCTGCGCGCGCCGGCCCGGAGCAGCACGTCGGTAAAGCCGCCGGACGACGCGCCCACATCCACCGCCACCGCGCCGCCTACGTTCGGCGAAAAAGTCCGCAGCGCCCTTTCCAGCTTGAGGGCCCCGCGGCTCACGTACGGATGCTCCGCGCCGCGCACGGTGACTTCGTCCTCCGGGGTTACCTGCTGCGAAGCCTTTGCCGCCCTCTGCCCGCGCACATACGCCGCGCCGGACAGGATCAAGGCCTGGGCCTTCTCCCTGCTCTCCGCCAGGCCGCGGGCCACCAGTTCGGTGTCCAGCCTTCGTTTACTCATTTGGCCAAAGCCTCTTCGACGCTTTGCGCGATTTGTTCAGGGGTGAGCCCGCACAGCTCCAGCAGTCTATCGACGGCGCCGTGGGGTATGAACGCATCCTGAATGCCCAGCATCGCTATAGGCGCGGGCTGCTCATGCGTGATACAGTGGCCGGCCACCGCCTCCCCGAACCCGCCCAGCAGCGCGTGCTCCTCGACGGTGACGATGGGCAGGCGGCGGGCCGCCAACCCGGCCAGCAGTTTCTCGTCCAGGGGCTTGAGGGTGGAGGCGTTGATCACGGCGGCGCGGATGCCGCGGGCGGCCAGCAATCTCGAGCTGTCCAGCGCGGCGCGCACCATGTGCCCGAAGGTGAGCAGCGCCACCTGAGCGTGGGGCGAGTCCGCCATGATTTCCCACACCCCGGGTTCAAAGGTTCCGTAAGGGTACGTGGCCGCCATGTCCGCGCCGTCCCGGGCGTAGCGGATGGCGCAGGGCCCGTCCTGTTTTAGCGTGTAATCCATCATGGCGGTGAGCTCTTGTATGTCCCGGGGCGCAAAGATGCGCAGGCCGGGGATGTGCCGCAGGAAGGCGATGTCAAACACGCCGTGGTGGGTGGGGCCGTCGTCGCCCACCAGGCCGGCGCGGTCCACCAGCAGGCACACCGGCAGGCCCTGCAGGCACATGTCGTGCATCACCTGATCGTATCCCCGCTGCAGAAAGGTGGAGTACACCGCAAAGTACGGGCGCATCCCCCCCGCCGCCATGCCGGAGGCCAGCGTCACCGCATGCTCCTCGGCGATGCCCACGTCGATGCAGCGCTTGGGGAACGCCTGCTCGAAGGGGGTGAGCCCGGTGCCCAGGCGCATCGCCGCGGTGATGGCCACCACCCGCCCGTCGCGCTCCGCCAGGCGCGCCAGCGCGTCGGCCGCCACCGCGCCGAAGGCCGGCACCTCGCTGGTGTGGCGCAGCAAGCCGTTTTCAACCAGGAAGGGCGGCGTGCCGTGGAATTTTTCCGGCCTGCGCTCGGCCTGGGCATACCCGCGGCCCTTCTGGGTCACGGCGTGGATGAGCACCGGCACATCGTCGATGGCCTTGGCCTCCTCCAGCATGCGGATCAGCGTGGGCATGTCGTGCCCGTCCACCGGGCCCAGGTAGTAAAAGCCCAGCGAGTCAAAAAGCTCGCCGCCCACAAAGAAGTGCTTTAAATCGTTTTTAAAGGA
>Ga0123353_10004840_pt1 | contig 17491 bp, 14 predicted proteins | sample TergutLab28metaG_3_FD_92763 | JGI IMG/M metagenome (GOLD analysis project Ga0123353, IMG submission 92763) | Labiotermes labralis P3 segment gut microbial communities from Petit-Saut dam, French Guiana - Lab288 P3 | ecosystem: Host-associated > Arthropoda: Insects > Digestive system > Gut ...
GACGTCTGTGAACATAAACCCAGTCTGATGATTATGATGGTTACTTGAATATCTGCCGCAAATAGCACAAAGTTGTTTGATGTGTAGAATTTCTATTCATGTTCTTGTCAGATCAACTGGAAGGCAAATTCCAATGAAATGCAAAGTGAGACAGTTGGCAGGCAATTATTCCCATAAAAAGTATAGGACATGAACTGAAGGGGTGCTGCAGTCCTTCAAATGCCTTCTGAACTTTTTACAATACAGCATTAAGAATTTCAAGCACTTTAATCTATGGATTACTTCACATTAAATTGCCACAGACGAATTTCGAGGACTCATTCAAGTCCGAATCTAGTTACAAGGGCCACGCCGGTAAGAAAAAATCCCCATAATTTTTTAGATAGCATTAATCCGGGAGGTGAGGCTGTGCAGTTCGGTAGATAAGCACCAAAGTTTCGGTGGGAGGTGCTGCCTGAATATTTAGGTAGCAGACATCTTTCAGACTGAAGATGATGTCACAGGTTTCACCGACATGTTGGTACCCATTTACCAACCCGTATGGCTTCACTTCTCCAAAGATCATAACCTTCAATCACACAGATCAGAATATGTCGAGCAGGATTTTTCTTATCGCCTTCGTAAAGTTCTTATCTGGAATATATTAGAATGAAATGGGGACACACCAGTTATGTTAGAGTGTTGGTAGGTCTGTTTCCTTTTAATAGTCTTTCAACTCATACCTGTGGTTTGCACTAAATCTGTACTTGAAGTCATACCACCTGCAATTTGTTACTTAACTTTTACTTACCTTTAACAACAAATTATCAAGCTCGCCAATTGTACAACACCGAATGGAGGGACTGTTTTGAATCATGAAGTGGGAAGGGCATGAAAGAAACAGGGAAATTTGCTTAGAGGGTCTAAGGGAAAGTCGACAACCTCAGTAGGGCTGACCGCCAGGCCAAGAATCGAACACTTGAACTCTCGGATACCGAACAGCTCTGCTGAGGTCGACACAAGTTGTGACGGCGACAGTTTGTTTGTTCATACGCTTCTATCAGTAACAGGATACCAAGAGTAAATAAGAATTGGATACAGATTACAGTTCCGTTTGTACAGTACCTGGACTAAGGCCCGCACACCAAGGAATCGCTCTTTGATTTCCGAAAAAGTCAAAGGTACTTTTCTTGTACATAAGCTATGGGTGTCAAGCAAGACAAGATTCGGGGGCCGCACTTTTAGGAGGCAATTAAGGCAAGGGCATGTCTTTGCTTATCAAGTGAAACGAGCGGTTGCAACATGACTCACTGTTGGACAGAACTCAGCCACAACCCACCACGAAATACCGCTTTTTGGGGAACACCGAAGATCACTGGTGGTCTGACCTAGAGTGCTGGTTACCAGAGATTCACATTTTTTTCCAGACACCGTGACTGCGTCGCAGGAATGACATGGGCCAGCCGCGTTGTTATCACCCCTGTATGGCCCGTCCATCCTGTCTTTTGAATACGACGGAATGTTTCCTGACGGCAAGGCGAGTCCACTCACCTCCACAGTGACAAAAATAAGAATGAGGCAGCTACACCTCCATTCCACCTTATGTCGTAGTGGCTTCTTTTTTAACAAGTACAGGGACTTTACTTTTACAAGCAGACTGTACAAAATATTTGTTCTAAGAACCGCCTGGATGGCCAAAGCGGTTAAAGTCTGAGTAAACAGAAAAACCAGAGACAAGTGAAGTTCTTACTTGCCTATGCTTTGTACACGTATGAACAGAAACGTGTGAAATGCAATTCACTTCAACTCTGTACTTTAAAGAGTTTAGTTGCCCATAACGGCGAGAAAAGTTAAATTAGAAGTGGATATGTGTCATGCATACCATGTGTAAGACCTCACAAGAATTAAGATTCTATTTCCCAAAGAAGTGCATTATTCAGGAAGACGGAACAGCCTGATATAATTACAGTATCCAGTTCCACAGCTCAGGGTCTTAGAATTGCTTCCCTTAACCATTACGAAAGGAATATTAAACTACATGACACAGGGAAATTCAGTTAAAAAAAAAACTTTATGGGGAAATAATGACGTAACACTTATTAAAAATGTAAAAGGTAAAGTTGCTCCTGTCCACGCCTGGAAAGCATATAAAGGGAGCAGAACTACAGCTCCACTTATCTTCACCGTGGCACTAGACTAACCACTAAAGTTCCGGCCGCTTTACCCCTTGAGACACAACTCCGATACCCACTGAGTACAAGGCTGGGTGGACTCCAGAGATGATATAGGCACTTTGGCGGAAAGAAAAATCAGCCCTTAGGCCAGTCAATACGCCAACTACGCCACCATCATACGGAACAGCTAAACATAAAGTACGGACATAATGGAAAGTTTTTAGTGATCAACCTGGCGGTAGGTACATACAGGAACCACTAGGCTGTAAGTGATCCGAACTTGACTGTTAACCGTATCCACAAAATCGTGATATTAGGAAAAATCTTCAGCTAGTTTGTATTGTCAGGACGCATAATAAACTGAAAAGGTTTGTGGTATATTGTTTTACTGTGCTATTAATAATAATTCCAATAATTACATTGACTTTGTACGTAAACACTTCTGAAACGTTTTAAAGTCGAGGGAACACAAACCGATAATTGATGGCTTATTGTTTTCAGTGTTTCTTTAAGGTTTCGTTTAATATTTTAGTTTCATATGTGGCCAGCTCTAGATAACGTTCTCTTCCCTTGTGGTTGTAATATCTCAACATATCAGCAGCCGCTCTCTAGGGATTAGGAGTTCTGCGATAAGGATCGTTTCAAGGCAGTATTTCAATATTACGAGAAGTCAACATAATAATTCTCGTCGTTACTACTTTTCTGTCCTTTTGTGGAAGGACATCTTTTCTAGAATCATCCATGTGATAAGGAATGTTGTGATTTGTAATAAAAAAAATTGCAAGAATGCCAGCCTTCCTTCCTTCCGACCACAACAGCCGTCGCTTGCTGTATACGAGTATTGCCGGGGTATCTTATCATGTTTTTCCTTTCATTTTCTGCAAGAATATTCCAGTTTAGACGACTACTGCTGCTTCATTCACCCATGTGCCGATTGTACATCTCATTCGCCCGTAAATAGGACACAGTTGACTTAGCGTCCTTAAATAAGTTTCCACGAAAATGCTTAACCATGTCCTGGCCTTCGAGAATTTCCTTGTTACAAGTTACATCTACAACGGCCAAAAATGTCTTGCGAATTATTACACGTAAGCTGGAATGCTGGCATCCACATGCCTTACGAGCAGGCTGAAGTTTTTGTCATTGGATCGCAGCTATGACAGCCATTACAGCCGCCTGCCGCCAGGGGAGGGAAGAAATCAGTCAACAGGTCAGAGGTCGAGGTCTGCGAAGGTACACAACTTTACCCAGGACTATAATCGGATGGATATTTAGTTTCGTAATCTAGCTGGCTTGTTCACCAATTCTTAGACTCACATCTACCCACAAAGAAATGATGGGCATACAGATGCCCGAAACATGTAGAGAAGAGAAAATAAATATACTAAGAAGAATGTGCACCTAGTTGACTTAATTTGCAAATGATTATACAAGGATGCACGGTCTAGAAAACATAAAATTATCTTAAACAATGATTTAGCTGATGGGCAAACCCCCAATCAGTGGAAGCCGACATAAAAAAGGCACCACTGGATCTTATCCGGAGAAAATTCAAACTTGTTCTGATTTTACCAATCATGTAAGATACATTTCTTAAATACCATCATCCCAATTACCCGCAGTCACGTTTTCCCATAACGGTTTCCTTACTAATTCCAAAGGCATTGCTTGTTGAACAAAAAGTCTCCGCAGAAATGAGGGGGAAGACGAGTTAATGCAGTGTAAGTATAGGTCTGTGCTTATGAGTCCATTGATTTCGGACAACACACATAATTCTGCCACTGAAAATTCTAGTACTGTTTGTTATTTGCGTGAAGAAAAGTCGGAGGCCTTTGTTATAATTATGAAGTCAAATCTGTCATTTTATCTCCCAGAATTACTTACTGGGTTTCGATTAAAATTTTAGAGTGGATGGGCTACATCCATTTTATTCCGCATCTCTCTACTAATCCATTAGGCATGAATTTCACATTCTTATGTATTACACTTGCTAAGTACATTTGCAACAGCTGCACAAAGCAGCCACTGGCGAAGTGTAATTTCTGATTTTCTACAGAAGTCGTTGTCGTAACATTACTCACGCCAGTATTTTTTTTTCGGTACTTACCACGCGCTTCGTAGACAGCCTGCTGCAAGTAATAAAAAATTCATTTTACTTCTGTAATGAGACTTCTGCACAAATTGGCGCCATATTCAATTTCCAGCAATTATCTGGGTATCACAAGAAGGAACAGATGGACTGTCTTCGTAATGCGAATTCGAAATACTCTTGGGAAACTTTTTAATGAATATAAACGATATAAATTAAATCGAACGAAAAGACAGGATAATTAAAAAACTGATTACATAAGCAACTTCTTACAACGAACTATTTTATCACAATTTTCATGTTTCTTTCCTTTCTAGTTGTGACGTGCAGTCGGTGACATGATTTGAGTTGACAATCTTAATTGGCTTCAAATTTTACCGGTTATTAGAAGGTATAAGGGCAGGAAAGAGACTGATGTTGATGGAATACAATCGGCGGGCGAGGTACATCCAAGTTTATACACAACCTTCATACATTTGTCCAATGTAAGAAGTACCAGGTTAGGACAACAGACGTTTCAGTCGGAGACGTTAATGGCCTTTTGTCTTGTCACCCGAACCAAATGATGATGGTGGTGGTGACGATGACATATATCAATGCAATATGTTTGACTGTTCTAATAGAAAGAAAACAAAGTGTGGGCATGTGCTCTGTCAGCTCGGAAGCAGTTCTGGCTGGCGGAACGATAGTCCTACGCCAATATAAACCAGAAAAAAAAAATTTAAGTTACTGCTTCACACTACCCAATGACATTCACGTCTTCTGTCACTCGACAGTACATAATTTATGCAGACGGTGTTCGTCTTGTGAAGTTCAAGTGTCGGTTACACTGACAGAGGTGGTCGTACTGATCTTTAACTCGTCCAGTCGAATGCTGACCAAACCAGTTGGAGAAGACATAGTAAAAACTAACGTAGGGCCCGAATATCATTCTTGATGGGTAGTCTGCTAACTGAACGTAGAGAAATACAATCTTGCAGCAGTGCCAAATATCGCATTTGCTGGACACAGCACAGCTGATGAATACATGCATGTGCTTGAGAAAAACAATCCCACATCACACAACATATCCAACGAAAAAATTCCATTCGGCAGAACCCTTCTTGAGTTGCCACAAGGTACTCAGTTGGCCAAGCAGTTATCAACATTTTATGGAATCCAAAGGTTCATCATCGTGTTCACAAGATCCCGCTACCGGACGATATCATGAGCCAGACAAACCCAATTCATACTCTCCCATTACACTTCTTTATGATTCATTTCATTATTATCATCCTACACATATCTATGTCTCCCAAACGGTCTCTTTCCTGCAGGATGTCAATTCAAAACACTCTCCTATCCCTGCAACATGCTCCACCCATCTCATCTTCGTATAGTGTCTCTATTATAATATGGCAAATAATTTTCCATAATTTATCCGTCCTTTTAATGTCACGAACTATGGACGTCTGTCACGATTTATTCAACTAGTGACATATTCTTGCTATGTGAATTTTGATTGCACCGACGTCGATACAGGAACCCGTAACAAGCGAAGATTTTCCTTAAACATTTCTAAACAGGTTGTCTCTCTGAAAAACACGTACAACCTACACAATCTGAATTAAAAAATATATTGCTTACTTGTATAAGAAGGGCCGGGATAGTGCAGTCGGTATAGCGACTTGCTACGGGATGGACGGTCCGGGGATCGAATTCCGGTGGAGCCGAGATTTTCCACACCCTTCAAAATCGGCGCTGGGATCCACCCAGCATCCTGTACAATGGATACCGGGTCATTACAGGGGGGTAAAGGTGCTTGGGTGCGACGTTAACCATCCAACCCCACTTAGTGCCGAGGTTCGAGAAAGAGAAGAGCGGTACTTCTACTCCCCCTCCGGACCTTCATGGCCTGTTCTAGGGATAACTTTACTTTTAAACGTGCTACATACACTGCACACACAAAGGCGCTCCATTGTTACTTCCTTCACCTTAATCTCCCTGACAAAATCTCGCCATCCAGGAACTAACACTCGACCCTTCATTGTGGCAATGTCCAGAACTCCTGGACTCAGTTTTCATGTTTCTTCTCAGTCTCCCCATACGAATGTTAGAATACCTTAAAGCAGCCACGTTATATCCAATCATCTTTCACATTCAACTTCCATTTCGACTATACAGACCAGAAAGTGCCATGCACGACTTCAAAGCACTCAAAATTTATTCAGGGGAAACGTCTTTAAGAAACAAATTTAGGTAACTGAATCTGCCAGCTGACGGCTTCGCCTGTATTTCAGTTCTTATATCTTACGTAGACTTATGCTATTTATTGATGCTGTTTCAATATTTTGTACAGTTCAATTAAATCATTCATGACAAAGTGGACATAAAAATATTTAATCGTGATTTATTTAACGACGCTGTTTTACCTCAGGCAATATAAACCTAGTGTCGAATGATAGAAATCAGCTGGAAAGAACGTGGAAGAACGCGGCCGTGGCATATTTTATGTTATTCTGCCGGCCTTTGCCCGGAGGAAGTGACAAAAGCATAGAGAAAGCTCAGAATGGCCGGCGTTCCGACAAGAATTCGAGACCGGCACCTCCTAGTACTCGCCTGAAACAAAATGCAAACTAAAGAAAACGCAGGACAGATCACTGTCCACAACTACAAAAGGAGAACTCTCGAAAACCCTTCGCTACTTTTGACATGACAGAGTCCCTGTAGTGTTTTACACGGAGCACCTTTTGCACTTCACTCGATAGGTATGGCTTTGATAAGCGCCGGCTATGGCCTTCAGACAGTAACGAGGAAACAGCTACAATATTGCTGCAAGCAGTACATTTCGCAAGAAACTTTCAGACTCTTGCAAATGTCGAATAGAGAAGGAAAATTAATTATTTTAAGTGCATCCATTAAAACAACTTTAACTCATAAATATCTACTAGAACAGCGTAACATTTTCTGGGATGATTTGTTGCAAAACCGTAGAAATTATGCAGACAGCATGAACCTGAGGAACCGCAGATACCTCAATAAAACACTTGAAATATTGAAAGGCAATTTAAATCTGTCAGAATTCTAATACCAATCTCAAAATATGCAACAATTGTAAATGTGTGAATAATAGTAACATTTAATTGAAGGGTGTCTGAGAACAAAGTTTGAAGTAGTGCGTTTGGAAATAATGACAAATTACAACAAGGAAATAAAGATAATACATAAGGAGGAAATTTTGAAGTTTGAAGTAGTGTGTTTGGAAATAATGACATATTATAACAAGGAAATAAAGATAGTACATAAGGAGGAAATTTTGAAGTTTGAAGTAGTGCGTTTGGAAATAATGACAAATTACAACAAGGAAATAAAGATAATACATAAGGAGGAAATTTTGAAGTTTGAAATAGTGTGTTTGGAAATAATGACAAATTATAACAAGGGAATAAAGATAATACATAAGGAGGAAATTGAATACTGTATTCTTTATATAGCATAATTCTTCTCGGATGGCAGAATCAAGAAGGATAATGTAAGAGGGATATGCATGTTACTTGTAATGGAGGAAACAAGAAATTATTGCAAGATGAAGGGAAAAAACATTCCGGGAATACATGTGCATTTGACACTATACACCAAATTGGTTATTGCCAAAGTTGGATATAACGAACGAAACGGATTAAACGTGTTTGAGGAAGGTTTGTGCGTAGCGGAATTTTGTGAATTTGGTGATGGCTTTCGGGTTTAGTAAAAGCATGGAGTCTTCTTACCAACCGAATAACTATCAACTGGTCAGAGAGGTGTTAAGAATTAAGACTCAACAAAATCTTCTGAGATGGACAAAGTACGTACGTCCAGAAGAATTGGGATCAAAGTTGAAAATGGCTTATTCACGTCATTGACAGTGAAATTCACATTTATTAACCACTGGCGTGACGCTGTAGTGATTAATATTCGGAAACCCGCAGCTCGATCTCCGAGGATGGGTATCGACTGTGATTCATCTCAGTGCCATTCGGTACTTATACTTCAATATCAGAAGCTACTAAAACATTTGGTACAAGCACCCCAACACGCGGAAATGTCTCCTGCAATCTATAATCGTGTACACGGACTGACACTGGAGCGTTGTAATGTTCAGCAGCCAAAATATACAGAATTATTACGATCCGAAGTTTCGGCAACGCACAAACAAAACCCATCAACTGAAATCTGCCCTATGCCAGTTATTCCGAAACTATATCATCACAGGCTTCGCTGTTTTACTGACATCCATGTGAGTGTTACGTTACAACTCCTCCTCCTCACCTACTCTAGGGTTCACCCAGCCTCCTCCTCAATGGGCACCTCGGCTTTTTTCCTAGCGCTAAACCGGTGGGAGCGTAAAGCTGAACACTAGCCCCATCCAGTGCCGAGATTAGGAATACTCGGATGCATGCCTCTATTCCCAAACGCCTTTCTGGTGTGCGCAGGGACAACTTTACCTTGTTCTTTGTTGTTCCGAGTCATTATCCGTTTGTCCACGTAAGTTCCACTGCGATTTCTTTCTCCATATCTTAAATGTACATGTCTGGCCAAAAACAGACTTCGATTTGCATACTGGAATCTTCCGGAGTGTGATACAGTATAAGTACGGAGGTTGGTTTGCAAGACTGCTGCCCTAAAGAAAGAGGCAGGTTTCTCTGAGAGGTTACGTACCTCCTACCTGTCTACACAGTGTCATAACCCAGAAGACCGCAAAGAAAACCTCAGTTCTGAAGCATGTAATGTCCTTGATTCGGACAAGCATACGCAGGCCTACTTACTTACGTAGGTTACGTTTCTTCGCTACCCATTTGATCTCTCAACGGAATAAATATTTATATGTTACTATTATAAAGCACGTGGAAAGTACATGGAACATTTGGATAAAAGCCACCTCTATCTACAGTATCCACACACAGGCCTTACACTGTTTGTGTTATGCGTTGCAGTCCTTGGGGGACAATTCAGATCACAACTTCACTGAATGCTTGAGGTCATTTCCACCGGTTCAGGCAATACCGCAATACCTACGCAGTCATAGGTGCTTCTCACAGCCATCTTTTGCTAAAACGCTAACTACGAAGCACTGTTACGTAAGTCGAGCGTAACAACAAAACAGTGACGCTTAACGTTCATATACTGTGGAGTGCGGGATTGGTTTCGATAGTCGTGCTTGTAAATAAAGGGGATGGCTTAACTGGCATGAAGAGCTCTGCAACGAATTACCGCAGTGATGGGCAAATTGTGTACCAAAATAAATACTGAACTAAACTTACAGTTATGCCTGTTTCTAACAACTCGTCACGAATGCGTTCAGCAGGTGTTGTGGTACTCTTCCTCAAGTTGTGAACTCTGGAACTAAACGAGGCGAATGATCAGTTGGACATTTCGAGCCTCAATTACAAAACACAATACCCACGCTTAAACATCATCATATCAAGTCATGTGTGAATCTGAATTCAAGCATTTCTAATCACGGGATTAGACGAAGATAAGTGATTGGCTTCACGCCCTAGTCGTTTGTAGCTCCCGGGAAGCAGTTTACAGTTTAGCTGTGGTACAGTACAGAACAGTAAGGGGTGCAGCACTTCCGTTTTGAAGGTGACGACAAAGAAAATCACTAGCAACGCCACTGACTGAGCGTTGTAGCTGCGGAAGGCAGCCGGCTGCAATGCCGACCAACCAGACTGACTGTTGTGACTAAGGGTTTGTGGTGTTATGCCACAACCAATCCAAAGCTAGAGTTCGGATGACAAAATATATCTCATCTTTCCTTCAGACTCAACTTGTCATTTTTCCATTTAATGTTACGCGGAGTTTTCATTACATGACGCTGAGTAACAGCGGCGTTAGCTCTGAATTAGTCTAGGCCTGTCCACCATCAAAAGCCTGGTCTCGGCATTGCGTTTCGAGAACCACACACACACACACACACACACACACGTATAATAAACTGGTAGGTAAGGCTGCTGGCACGTACGCTTCACGTTACGCAGCTGTTACGGCTTGCTTTGACCAACAGCGAGCTAAAATATTAAATTTGGAGAAAATAAGTAAACGAAATAATGAGAAAGCGTTCCACGCATGTCTCAACTTCACATGCTTGGATTAAGTTCTTTCGTAACGGACAAAAGAAGTTTTCCTTGCAGTATAAGAATAGGAAGAGCAATTAAGAGGAGGGGTCACCCACCAAGGTCCTGTGTGCTTAGCCGCGCCTGAGCCGAGCGAGGTACAGTATAAAGGTTCCAGCTGCACAGTCCAGGGGAGGGAGCACGTAACTAGAATAAAAGGAATCCTCACAAAGTCATATGTAAAAGGCGGTGAGGAGGTGGAGGAGGAATCATGAGAAGGAGAGGTGGGTAGACAAGTGAGATACAAGTAGCTGACTGTCCGGTTTTACAGTGTGGCCTTAGGGGATAAGAGTTGAGGAACGGGAGGGGGCAGATGCCGGCTGCACTGCATGCGGCTGTCGGCAAACCTCAAAGGAAGCGGTACTGCTTTCAGAAGTCGCCTGAACTCCGACAATTACCAGTCGGCCTCGAATTACCTGACACCGGGCCGTTCCTCCGTCCTCACTGCAATCTATCCATATAGCAGGCATGCCTCAAGGGCAAATGTGTGTTCGAACTTTTGTACATCATCTTACTACGGACTAGGGTCTCTGACTTCTGCGTCTATCTTAAAGCTATGATAAGAATATGGTCTATTTTGTGTTCTTAACTTACACCATGCTGTTGCCACATACATAATCGCATTCTGACAGGCGTGCGGCCGTATGAAATCTTAACTTACATTGCGAAATTGCCTGGTTATTTATTTGTGGTTTACTTAATGATACTGTCTATAGCGGTCAGTATATTGCGTTGTTTGCCAGGCAAAGGCAAGCAGCCCCTTTTTAATATTTGGTGTGCGGCGGATCATGTAAGAACGTCTGTTATCTGAAGGGACATCGTCGAAGGAGCGAGGACTGTCATGAACATGTACATGGGTCAGTCAACTTGTTGACATTTCCCGAAAAATCTGTTTGTAGCAGTATACGATGGGACGTGAGTGAATACATCCTCTTTTCAAACAGGTTTCTGTGCAACACAAGTAGCATACTTGAAGTGTCCATAGCGCTCACTGAACAGTGCAAAGGATATAAATCACACCACAAACACATTCATGAATACTTGTATGCTACAGTGTTAATTAACACGAATGTGTTCTTTTTATTTATTTATTTCTTTCTTTCTTAATCTCTTTCTACCTCTCTTTATTATTTATTTCCTTCCAGTAGTCCATCATTTTCTGCAAAAAGAAGGGCTTTATTATTCCCCGTTTCTGACAGCAATGTTACCTCTCGGGTAAATTACAGGAAGCACAGTGCAAAGCAAAATTATACGAACAGAAAGTAATAAATGTTAAGGCAGACTGTTTTAAGTTACAGTTTTTTTTTTCAGTTTAGATGTTGATCAGGTTGTGTTCAATAAAATTAGTTTTTTGTTTGCCGTAAATCTGTGTTCTTGGGACCAAAGGAATCATAAAAAGCTAGCTTCCTTTTAATCCTGGTTATCTTAGACACGTTTACCGTTTTCGAGAAGGACTGGATTAAAATGGACTACCTCATCGTGCCCCACCGTGTCCTAGATTCGAAGGGTTTCCGTAACGAGCCACTTGCCTTCACACTTGTCGGTCCGCACAGGATGTACAGAAATTATCTACGAACTTTTACAAAAGTTCCTTATGTTGAAGTATGACATCATAATTAATATAAGACGAAAAACTTCAGAAATACTTGCTATGATGCTCATGCGACACAAAGATCCTCAAACCAGCCTGTAGATCTAACCACTAGCACTACGGCGTTCCTAGAAGCAGTTGTCGTGGTCTTAATCGACCCGCGGCGCCGCCGCCCCCCCGCCCCCGCCTCTCCCCCTCGCTGCACGAGTTAACTTACTGTCTCATATCATCACACCTTCCAAACCCACCCAACACTAACAAGCTCATTTTCTGTCTTACTAGCTTTAACAGTGCTACAAGAGGAAAACATCGGAACTGGCAGTTAAGTGGCGAAAATTTCTCACCAATATTATGGGTACTCTGGAAGTCGCATTTTGTCGACAGTTTCTTTCTTATCCATTTGCATGTATTTCATTTTTCCTTACAGCTGTAATCTCTATGATCGAGATTAAGGCGTAACGGCAAAATTAGTAATATTTACAGCAACCCCGTGTCTCCCAGTCCTTACTCACTGCACTTGTCATGGCCTAGGTTCTGACATTCAGTGCCCTTTCAGAGGGGGGCCGCATCTATCAGCTCTGTTCACATCATACTAAGTGCACATACAGGCCACGACCATTTCCATCGTCCATAACCAACCCTGAGAGCGTTTAATACATAACCTACGACTGTTGCTGGCAAGCCATGAAACAACACATTAAAAATAACGTCACTAACAGTACAGTGCGCTGAAACTGAAGTTGGTTCTTTGTGCCTTCCGATTTGTTACAACCCGCCAATTTTAATGCGACGACGCCTGGTTTCATCTCTTCGGATAAGCGATCTCAGAAAAGCAGGCAGTGGTATGCAGAAATTTCTGTGATGATCCACGGACCGCCATTACATGATTTTACAGTTTGTTTGCGCTAATTACTGGGCCCATTGTTTTCTGAGTTCATAAGTTACAAAGATGTGTAACACAAATACGGACACTATTTTCTGAATACCTGCCGATCAGAAGGCAACATATGTCTTCTTCATTCCCCCAGCGGGACACTGCAACAACACACACCGCAGAGCATTTCCAGTGCCTTCATTAGACATGGTGGGCAAAAATGCAATATTTGTCAAGATGCACTAAATTGGGTGGACCCCGACTCACGGGAAACTGAAACAGCGACGATCGGTGCTGTGACTGCCTATGCGCGAAACGATCCGAAAATACAGTGATGCGTAGGAACCGTTTAAAATGCCCCTGTAGCACAGAATTCGCTACGGACAGAGCAAGTACATGTTTAAATAAACATTCAGTTTCGGTTAATATAAGGAGAGGACGTCAAATCAAATTTAGTGAATAGGCTAGACGTTCGACTACCAAGGGACAGTGGTTCTATTCTCGGCAGGGGTAGTAGATTTTTATCTTCCCCCGATCGGCTCTAGAACCCATCCAATCTCCTATTCAACGCAGGGCCTATTTGAGACATTTCTGCACTCCATGCAAAAATGAATTTGGAGGCACTGCCTGCGTTAGTTCAGAACTGACAGTGCAGATAGAAAATTGTAACATTTTTCATACAAAATATGTTTGAAATTTCTTCTTCTTCTTCTTCTTCTTCTTCTTCTTCTCCTCCTCCTTCTTCTTCTTATCGTTATTATTGTTGTTCTTCCTCTGTGCTTCCACTATCCAAGACGGATCAACGCCTCCCCAGTTGCTCTCCTTCATTCATCTCTATTTTCCATCTAGTCTTTGGTCAAAACTTTCGACGCACTCTCTGAAATTCAGTAATTTTTTCTCCCCCCCCCCCCCGAAATAGTGTGGTCCATAGCAGATGTACATATTGCGATAGCTATAGAACGGCAATGACTCAAAGGGTTCCGTGGATTCCTCTCTGGGGGTAAAACAGCCGGAGCATGAAGCTCACCACCCACCTCCATCTAGTGACAAGCTCAAAATGCATAGAGCTATACTTCTGCTCCCTCGTGCATAGGAAGAGCTACTTTTAAAATAGTTAATCCAATGAAGCTGTGCGTGTTTCATCAGCAATACTTCTAACCTTCTATCTGAGACAGGTTCTGGTTCAGGATTCTGACGATAGTACGTTAGTCCTAAAGATATCCTTTGTTCACAACATTCCGCCACCTGCCCATGTCCTGAGCCAGATCCATTCCAAACCTTTTATCATACCTCTTGAAGATGCATTATAATACTATCCTACCATCTACGCCTAGTCTTCCAAGTGGTCTCTTTCCCTGAGTTTTCCCTAACAAAACTATGTAAACACCTCTTATGTGTCACATGCCCCGCTCTTCACATTTTTGTTGATTTGATCACCCGAATAATGCCGTATTCGGCTGAGGATTACAGAACACGAACCTCTTCCAGGATCCAATGATCCACATCAGCTTGTAGTCTGAACTTATTTAAATTAAGGAAGGGACATTTCAGACATCCATTATTATTCGTTACAACGAAAACTCGAATATATTAAATGGACAGGAGCCGTGAAAATTATTTGTTTCAATGCTCAGTAACTGATGTCTGAAAAACAGAAATTGCGGGTGTTTGAGAACAGTACTGAGGAAGGTATTCTAGTCTAACTGAAATAAGGTTAAAATTTGAAATTCATAATTCGTCCTCTTCACCTGGCAGGCCTCCTGTCAGGAGATTAAGTAGGTAAAAGTTAGATGGGTGGAATACGTAACATGCAAGAGGAAAATAAAAATTTCCTGCAAAGAGGAAGTGACGATTTTGGACAAAGGAGGGAGAGTAGAAGGGATAATATGAAAATGATACATGGAAGAAGAAGATTTTTTTTCTTTCTTTCTTTCTGTAAGGCATTTCACGTCTGACAACAGTAAACTGTGGCACGGAAAGTTAAATCTCCCAGTCATGTAATGAGTTCCCACACACACCACCGCAGATTTTAGCGACCGTTCGTTAACGGAACTCAAGGTTCCTTCGTGTGTTACAGGGTTATCTTTTGTTTTTAAGTTATGGCTGTAAATTACATAGCACGTTCATGCGAAAATTCTCACTTTTTTATAAAACAACTTCAGGGTTTACACAAATGGGCACTATTTTAGAGCTGGAAATACAAGGACACGGTTTATTGTGGGTGGGAGGTAACCAAAAGCCAATGAAAGGTGGATGAAAATTACTAGCTCTTACGAAATTAATGGAAGGACCCTGACCGCAGAGTTCATGGTCCAGGTCCCTTTCTGTTTTCTAACATTTTGAGCTTATTGAACTTTATGTGTTCCAGCTTATTGGTTGCGACTTCATTTCTTATTCAGAGACTGCATTTACAATGATGACCCAGTATTTAAACGTGATTGTGTAAAGATTAAAGTAACGACCGATTCATTATAGCAATACTGTGTTCGACGATGACCAGCACCAAGCCACAGATCTAACACCCACCATATCTTGGAGGTCAATGGTTTCCGTTACACTGACACTAAACATGTCACTTAAACCAAATAACATCAAATTTGCTAGATGAAGCAATAATACATGACATGTAACTACAATGAATACGGTGCTGCGTCTGCTAACAGAAGGTTTAATGCAGTGCGTAGCTTATAAAAGCATATTAATTAATCACAGAAAACTCTTCGATATTCGGCATATTCTAATCAACTAATATTCCCAGTCGTCAAGCTATCTCTTCGTCTCCTCCAAGATTTTCGTGTGGTACTCTCACTTCAAACTAGCCTTATAAAAAAATCCCGGAATTTCTCATATCGGTAGTTTTAGACGCACCCCACAGTCATATATACATATATACATATATTGACACGGTTTAGGTTATTTGCAGCATCGTGAGCTACTGAATCACCGAACGAATTTTCTCAAGATAGACATTTCTTCTAGAAAACCTGTGATTCGGCATTGATGACAACTCCTTTATTTCCATTAATTCTTCTCAAAAAAGCCTCCGGTGGTGGCAGCATATGGTCGTACAAGGCTTGCACGAGCGCAGCATTGCTGCGGAAGTTAATGGGTCTAGAAAAACTATTCTCATACCCACTCTTCATTTATGTTCATCGGATCCCACCACTCCTTTCAGACTGTGCAGAAGACGATTGCGGACCAAAATCTCGTTTACTATATCAATCAATGAGGACCAACGGTAGACACTTAAAGGTGTTGGAATATATCCACAGTCGACTGTTTTTCGCAGGACCAGCTCTATGTGATATTTTTCCCGATCCTGTTTGTTTAACAATGTCGCTGTTACAATTACTGAAGGGCATTGCCAGCTTATAGAAGCTGATAAATTGATAACTTCAAACATTTTACATCCAGAAGTGCTTTACAGTTTCAAATATATAAATAAATAAACACTTGTTCATTAAATATTTTATAATTTATGGTGCGAATTATTGGTGCCGGTACAAGTAGTTTTATTAAATGTTATCTCTTATCACGAGCTACTTATTTTCCACACATTTTCCCCTCCATCACTTCATTTCTGGACAGTTACAAAGTACATAAATGGCATACTCCTCACCTCACCTCAACGTAATCGACAGGTTCCCCTCTATACCCCACACCAAGACCCACTCAATTTACAAATCCCCGCTCCAAACAAAGTTGATTGACTCCTCACATTCCCGTTAGATTGTACTACATATTGTGAAATATGTCAGCACTGTGGCAGTTAACATATCTTTTATTTTAAATTTGGAGAGGAAAACTGGGATCAAACAGGGGCTTCATTAATATTAGGACACTCCACTAATCACAACAAAATGACAGCCAGTCACCTGAAGATTACAGCAGAACAACTCTCGAAACTGTCTGTACTCTGCATCAAATACAGGCCACCTCGGACCGTAAGCAATTTGTAATGCAAGAAACATAACATACGTCCTAAGACCTGTATGGAATATCAGAAGTTTCCGGCAATAGTGTAGAACAGGTCACTCCCATCTCTCTGACATTCCCATACAAGATTTGCACATCATCCAGCAACCATAAACGCCTCCAGGATGTTAAAATAAAAAATTTCACGCTATAAGTATTTAAGAACTGAACTTGTACCTCACGGAAAGTATACAGTCTCCATTATACAGACTTGCTGTTTAGGGAAGTACCTCCTGTTCATTTTTCGAATTGCAAAACAGCCACAAATACACTCTTGTGGGCATAACTCACAGTTTTTAACGTTAAAGGAAACAATCGATAGAGTTTCTGCTGCGTTTTTAAGGGTTAAAATAAAATAAAAGGTAGATGAAAAGTCCACAACTCGATTACAGCAAATACCAAGATACAAACGATAAGGACACACTTTAGGGTAATGAGAACGTCCTCCTTGTCAAGGACACATAGCACAAGTACTAAGCAAATCATTTACGCCCGATCTTGGATTATGTTATTACGGCTTTGTATCAAATTCTGAAGTATTTTGAAAGACACAGGCGGTTGTGGCATATTTTAAGCTACTGTCACAGCATATGCATGAAGATTCCGAAGAAAACCAAGAGAAAACTCAGAAGAGAAGGATGTGAGGCTTCTACTGGCTATGATAAATGCGAGGCA
>Ga0123353_10004841_pt1 | contig 17490 bp, 11 predicted proteins | sample TergutLab28metaG_3_FD_92763 | JGI IMG/M metagenome (GOLD analysis project Ga0123353, IMG submission 92763) | Labiotermes labralis P3 segment gut microbial communities from Petit-Saut dam, French Guiana - Lab288 P3 | ecosystem: Host-associated > Arthropoda: Insects > Digestive system > Gut ...
CACAACAAGTACTCGCTAGCTCCTGAAGATGGACGTATTAACGTCTGAAACATGTTGAGCAATATATAATAAAGCAAGTGTCATCTAGTTGGTCAACCATTATTCAAATATCAAGATGATGCATGGTCCAATATGCATAAAATTATAAGTAAATTAAAGAATTACTTCACATGATGTTCAATAAATAGGACTCACATGAAGTGTGTACTGGAAAAGTTATAGGCCAGCAAGGTCTGCCATAAATAGAAGCTCTCCAGGCCAAGATGCATAGCCTGCTGCTGGGGAAGAGCACACTCCCTGGAAGTACAACAAACATCTGAGGCACATACAATCTGGTACACATCACAAAATGCCTACACATCAGTCAGGAAATACTATCTGCAGGTGATGGTTTGAAACTCTGAAGACACTGTACATCCAAGATATTTTACATGGACAGAATATACTTAAGTAATATGTTACTGACAAAAATAAAATAAAATAACAATAGCAATAATAGCAGGTGTACGACCAGAAATACATAAATGCAACAGGATAGAAGGCTTCATGACTTTTGAACAGAACTCCTTACCTACATATGTATGTCATTCTGCCACAGTCCCACTGTACTTGTATAACAAAATGATACACCGACAGACAAATAGTAAGAAGGGAAGAAAATCAACACTGCTTACCATATCAAAAATCCAAACACATTAAACAAAATAACACCAACTTTTTAGTGAGCACTATAACCTTTCTTGACAAAAAGAGACAGACAGACAAAATTTACTGCCTGTTATTATTGTGTATGAAACCTCAATCTTGCACAATGACCTCACTTTCTCCTCTATACAACTTGCACATTTAAACACAAATTCTCCACATATGGGGCACACCTGCAGTCAATACAATGCAGGGTTAACCCTACCCATTCCCCCTCCTACTCTTGCTATACTTACAAATTTACCACAGGAACAAAACAGCTCTATTTAGAGAATACATGTGGAGTAAGGGCAGTGCAGTCATACAGGTAGACTAGGCTACAGGCTGGCCAATTTGGGGTTTAATCCTAGCAGAGGCAAGAGCTTTTTCTCTTTTCTAAAACATCCACACCAGCTCTGGAGCCCACCCAGTCTCCTGTACAAACAGACACCAGAAGTCTTCCCCAGGGTAAAGTATCCAGGACATGAAGTTGACCACTCAGCTCCATCTAGACCTGAGGTTAAAAATCAGCACAGCCATGCACTCCACTACATGCCTTCACAGTGCAGACAGGGCCAATTTCACCTGCTTTTGTACTTGTAATTACATGTAATGGATGTGTATTCCAATAAAACTAATATGACAGTTAAAGTGTGTAAGAACCATGCATATATATATATATATATATATGACAATTTATCCCAAACAGAATTGGATATACCAATCAAGACAATCTCATTCTTCTAGGACTCCTTCACCCTTGAACACTAAGGCAGCACATTCGTTTGAAATGCTGAGACTCAATAATCCTGCTACTCAGTACTTATACCCAGGTTAACTAAATCCTCAATCTGAAACTACATGTTCGTAAAGCTCCATTACTTTCTCCAGGAGAAAGGCCAGTAACACTTGAGAGTCCATAAACCCAGTCCTTCTACCAGAAAAACAACAAACCCCGTTGGGCGTGAAGTTTCATGGCAACCTCAAAAATCAGAACAACATAACAAGACAGTACATGGCCCTACACCAGACTGAAGAAAGAAAAGATATGAAACTGGGAAGGAAGGGGGATAAAGGTTCTAGGGACTGTCATGGGACGATCACATGTCATCTGGACCACAATGCATAGCTCCAACAGCTTAAACCTCATACACAAACAGATACACAAGAAATTAGACAGTTGTACCTTGTAGTTACCTAGGATCAATACTGATGTAACTGACTACAGACTCCATCACCCTAAACTTGTGGACAAGGTCTGATGCCATGGAGCGTGAACGACTAGCTATCACTCGCAGCAGTTTCAGGGCTTCCACCAGTGGGACGCCATACACAGAGGCCATCTCAGATGGCTTACAAGTCCCCACTTCAAAACAAACAGCACAATATCACCATGATACCTCATCAAGATAAATACCATACACAATCCACAAAATGACATTCTGGGTGTGATCAGAGCAGAGAACATCTCAATTTGGTTGCTACATTCGAATAATATATTCCACTTGCTGTGACAACTTGGGTCTCAGGTGGGGCTTCACCTCATTTAGCACTAGGCTGAATGAGGAAAATGAAACAAGGCTTGGTAACTGGCATGATGTAACACAACCACAAAGAGTGTACTCTGTGGTATAATAAATAGATATTAGCAAGGTCTTTTTTACATCAAAATATAATACAGTATCACTTAAAAAGCCTGAGTGTAATTTCATTCACACCCCTGAGAAAAGTCCGAACTTCCATGAGCTGATTTTCATGAAACTCATAAATGCTGAATTTTCCTCTAGCAGATGAAAAATATGAACACTAAATTGAAAAAAAAAAAACTTATTTGCATTAAATGCAATAATGAGGTCTCAAAGCAGAGGTACTAGTAAATGTTAAGTCATCTCTTACCTCTTACAACTGCATGCATGACACAGTCAGCAATAAATAAAATGTTATCTCTGTCAGTGTTACTAACCAATGCCTCTCCAATCTCTTGATACAAAACTAGTGATGATTATAGACAGCAATCTTGGACAACATGTTATTGCAAGTGCGGAATCATGAGAGTGGCGGGCAATTCTTGTAAGAATCTCTAACACCATGATGACAGCTTTTGGGCCTGGTTGCAAAACTTCCAAGATATACCTGAAACAATACATTTTAAGGTATAATAAAGGGAACCTGCACAATAATGAAACACAGAGAATGGGCCGAAGAGGGGTAGTATACAGTAATCGCATGCAGCCTACTTGTCATAAATGTGGAAACATTTTAAATCTTCACAAAATACTTACGTTACAATACAAATTTTAATTAAAAGAATACGTATACCACATTAAGGACCTATCTACCGTAACACACAGTGTCACATCCCACATCATCCTAATGTTCATACAATACTCACGCCATGAGAAATTTGCATCTCATATTGCATGTCTACTTGCATTACTTACTCTCCCCCCCCCCTCCAAAAAAAAACACTTTAACTGATTCAGCAAATACTCAATTGTTTGCAGTGTGCAGAAAAGACAGTCACCAGTAACATTCACACACTAGCCATAACAACATGGGCTGTACCATCTTTATTCAAACAACATTTTGATGCATGGCACTTTCCTTCTCTTTTTAATTCTTTTCTCATACAAATGTGACTCAAGTACGGGTGTATCCGTGATCAGGGAGTTGCATTTGGTTATCTTATTCTGCCAACAATTAGGATGTGATATAAAGAAATTAATGTCACTGCAAGCAAGCTACCCTAGCTTGGTGATATATAGACATGAGTAAGTATGTGCACCTGTGGGATTTCTGTTCAACTACAAGGCCAGGCTCCTTAGTGTCACGTAAAAAATCTTCATAAATGAATGCAAAGTTTTATGTTTGTTCTATTGCTTCCACTCGTTTCATGATTATCAACACAGCAGTACACAGATGGAAAGTAAAGAATCAGATGTTTACATTCCTGGAAATCATTTCAAATAATTTTTGATGTACGGACTAAGAGTTGATCAAGTCACTATGCAGAAAACAATGAAACAAAATACCAGCATGTTTTATCTCAAAAGTGACCTGACTTAATACCTTCAATAGAAAAACCAGACCCAAAAAAAGCCCATTTCTTTGCAGAATACTGACAAGATTACCTCAGTCTTAGTATCAAATCAGTCCTCAGTGCACCCTTCACAATGTCCAGTCTCAGAATTTGGTGATCTTTCAGTTCAGCCTCTTCTTCCTCCTGCTTTGCCTTTTCAGTGGGTTTTGTTACCTCATTCTTCACCATGAGGGATGGCTGGTATTGCCCATTCCAGAGTCCTAGTAACCGGTCGAGGCAAAGCTACAAGTACAAGTCAGATTTCTATTATACAGCATGTTTTTTTTTAAGTCAATACTAAAACAGTGCATTAAATCATTACAGCAGAGGCTACAGAATTATATTTATGACCAGCCATTCACCTTACAGCACATATTTTGCAAAGTTTTCTTTGCAGTATTTACATCATCACATTTAAAAACCAATAAAACATAAACTGAATGGGATCAGAATATGATCCAATGTCATTCTTTCATGCTAATGCTTAGGGTTACATAACCGTTCATAGGAAGGGGGTACATTAGGAATATTCAGTTGTGTCATTGTTTTCACAAAACTGCAGGCAAGAGGGAAAATAAATTTATTACTAAACTATTATTAAACACAATGCCACGAAGATTTGTTGGGGTATGGAGTACACCATAATTCCACACATTTTTCCTCTCACCACTAGTTGCTTAACTCCCAGAAAAAGACCCCCATTCCTCCCCCCCACACACCCAACATACAGAAGGTATGGTGAGAACCAGTATCAATCTGGAAATATTAAGAAGAGAAATATCTCATGCTGTGTCAAGAATGAAACTACATTTCTTCAATCATATAGCTAATGGCCATTGCTATACAGACACAGCTCCATAGCAGCATCAGTTACCATAATTACATAGAAAACAGGAGATGGTGTAGTAATTATGAATGTTTACCCAGCAATGATGCAGACAGAAGCAATCAAGAAATATTTTAAAATTTATCCCAGAATTTACCTCAAGTACCAAACCGAAAGTTTTGGAAACAATGAGATTAACAACTCTACATTTTCCTGAAGCATGACCCTTCCGTTTTACTTCCTTGATATCTGTGTGCTGTACCTCATCAGGGTGATTCCACAGCAAATTTCTCAGAGCAAGAAGAGTTGCAGTGACCATGGTTTCAGTGTTGTCATCCAGTGAGAACCGAAATAAAAGATACAAGTCTGCGTCCATCAGCTGATTCAACAAAGGTGTTTCCATACATTCATCATAATAGCCAGCCTTTGCCTGCAATGTAAGATAATCATGTTTTGCTGTGACCAGAATAGAACCAGAAATGCAAAGTCAATAATGTTCACATATGATCTGTAAGCTGATTTGTATCAGATCAGTATAACTATAAATTCATATAACCAAATGACCACAAAAACGTTATGGGTACAACACAACCTACTGGTATTTTTCTCTAAGTCTTCTTGACTTCCTACAAATTAGCCAACCACACATACACTGCATACTGCAAATCCTAAACCCTCATTACATTTTGATGAAATACCAAATAAAGAATCATTACTGAATTTCATCAAGACATAAATAAATGTCAGCCATAAAACGAAGCAAGTTTATTTGAGAATATAATTAACTCTTTAAAGACGAAGCGCAGACTGCTTTTTTTAAAGACCCAGTCCGTACCGCGCTGTAAACATTTTTCATCTCGGTTATAAAAACCAATCAGTTTATGCTGTAAGTGGCACATGTCGCTGTTTGTTCTCAGATAAATACAAAACACATAAATACAGTGTTGGCAGAGCGTACAATTGTTGAATGTTAAACTGGTTGGTGCATCACGTAACCGGTAGGCTTTAAAAGGCTAATTAATACACCTGATAAGCTAAACTAATAATATCTAGTATAATATTTAGAGATTTGATGCTACCAATAATTTTCAAACATATCTCCTGTCTCACATCAAATATAACAAAAATTAATATACTGAGCGTACAGAAAACCTATATGGATGCTGAATTGTATGGCATTGCATGCAAGATTTTGAACAGGGCTAAAAGGATCCTGGGCACCAGACCACAATAATGCCTAATTTTCTACTGTTATGCTTGACATTAGTCAAGTACCATTCAGATGTTTTCTAAGTGCATACATAAAATACATCTGATACTACAGTCTTTTCTGTTTCTTCCATGAAGCTAAAACTTCAGCCAATGGCAAAAATTGTAAAATATGATCAAATTATACAATCAGCTGGCAAAAATGTATCAAATACTGTTACATGATACCTGGCAATTTCAAATCTGTCACAGGACAGGGAAATATGTCGTACGGAAACTTCCTTGTAATGATACTGGAAACAATGCCCCAAATATCAGCCAAGTGATTTCTCATATAGGCATTTGGGATATTTAAAAAGAAGCTAAATTTTATCCTATGTGACACCAACATATAATACTGCCTTGCATGGGTACACAATCAAAGATATCTTGTGGCAATGTGGAATCTATATGATAAGAAGGTTACAACTGACTACAACTAATATATTTACAGTGATTGTTTACTTTCCATCCCAACTCATAAATTTAGATGCAGCACTTAAACCTATAGAAAAGGAATATGTTGAATGCCACCTATCACCTTGTCCAGAATGTTAGCTAAGGATGTAAGTGCTAGTATTCGCTGCTGTAGCACAGCACAACGGGATAATTTGAGAAGTTCCTGCAGCGTGTAGCCTGGACGCTCTGGCTCTTCACCATGATGATGCAATGCTTGGGTAACATTTATCTTGTCAACTGCATACGGCAGCAGCATACCTGGAAATACAGCACCAATTAGAAGGTACTGTTTATTAGCCAAAGAAGTAGTAATAAACCTCTTTGAATGTAAACTTCTTTTGAAAACATAAAGTTCTCTCTATACATGCCATAAGGGCAATGATAGGTGGAGTACAGATATTTTCATTTATTCTTAACCTTGGTACTAGGAGGAAGTGACTGATCAGCCTCAAGTTCTGGCCACCTTACTTAGGGAAAAAAGCCCCTGGCACTCACTGAAAAGGAAAGAGGGTGGACTCCAGAGATGATCTGGACATTTTGGAAATAAGACAATTTTTACTCATGCCAGGACGTGTACCCTCTATTGTCCAACCTGTAGGCTACCATTATACCAAATATACTATGCCAGCTTTCCCTTTCCATAAGAATACAGCTGAAATTACTCAAAACGTGTAACAAAAAATGCACAGCTGCATTTTTGGAAGTTTTAAATGTCAAATAACAATCATGAGATGCAGCTCCTAGGAACTTTCATCACTGAGCATACAGCAGGTTTGTTCTTTGGAGCAATCTTGGTTGCTCAGGGTCCTAAGAATTAAGGATGTGAATATCAAAATCCAGTCCATTTCCAAGCACTCATGTCAGGGATTGGAAGATGACAGACACACTAAATACTACATGGCTTAACTGAAACCTGTGGCACTGAAAGCTCATGTAGACAGTATAATAATCTTGTGATCAAGCTTCACATAGTACCCCTCACTTTACCAACAGAACTACATGGTTACAACTAAATTGTTTAACAAGCCCAAAATATTAGAGCTCAACTTGATCACCAATTTATGCACACACAAGATACACTTTCTATCCATAACTTTTGGTCTATAAATGTAGAATAGGAAACATAACATTTTTTGCCCTAGTCAATATGCAGCCCATTAATCCATACAGCCACACTATCTCCAAAAATAAAGAATTAAGTCTGGTGTAAAATACTATTATAAAAACATATATGAAAAAATAAACAATCAATTCAAGGAAAATTTTATCATAAAACAAACAAATTATTTTTCAATATAAATTATTTGATACTGCACAAAAATAAAATAAACTGCCATAACATGGCCAAATTATGCAATTTAAATGCAATCTACAGATTTCAAATAAAGGAAACATAAATTTGCCAAGTGACCCTGCAATATGTCTTGAGCACCTTTCCTACCAGAAATACTCATATAGACCCAATTGTGTATTTTCTCACCTCACCTCTGAGGTATATGTACCAATTTCCCAAGATGATGATATTATTTCATCTCAGTATGTGCCATTAATAGGAAACATACTAAAAAAAAGATAAGGTATTATCTCACTACGACTAGTCACACAGCAACTTTACACACAGTATGGACAACAAACTGACCAATATCTGCCTGGATTTTACTGCACCCTACCTCAAGAATTTTGTCACTAAGGCTGATTGTACCAGTTTTCAAGGAAATATACTCATTGTTTTATATCTCACAAACACAACCAATCGAAGTTGTTTCCACCTCCAGAAATTTTACACCTAGGCCTCAAAACAATCACCAAGAAAGTCTGTTTTCATATCTGAAGCTTCCACTGTCTGAAAACCCCCAATACTTTCCAATGATGTCAGGCTTAATAACTAATGTGAGATTTGGGTGGTTACAGCGGTGTAAATGAGGATTCAAATCTTCTAGGATGTGATGCTGTGTCAATGGGTGAATGGTTCCTGACATTTTGAAGAAACATGACAATACTCTCTGACTTACACTATTTCAACTTATGCACTTTTAGATTTCTGTAATCTTTAAAATTATAACAATTTAAATTTAACATTTTTGAAAGGCGTGCCAAATTTTTCCTTGCAGAACCCCTCCAAAAACCAAGCTTTGGCATCCCCAACATGGAGAGGGTTGACATCTATAGGCACCCAACAGGGTCAGTGTTCCACCCAAGCCAAGGTGAAAGGCACTGTGCCAAGAGTTGAATGGCACTGCAGTGGTGACGGCAGTGCTGCTAACAATCCACCTGAGGCACCAGGCAGCACCCCGCTGTATTTATGCCTTCCACCCATAAAGGGCTCTGAAGGTGGTGACTATTATTGCCCTATTACTCCTATGAAGAAAACAATATAAAAACCTTTCAAAAGCAGGAATACTGTAGTACAGAAGTATCTGCCTAGATTCACTCAACACGGGGCCAGTCAGTATGGTGAACCACGCAAGGGAGCTATATTCCCAGCAAACCTAGGGACGAGCATTTAGCGTAAAGACAAATGAGCACAAGACCTCTGCCAAATATAAATTTATTCAAATTAATCTGCACCATAGCAAGGCTGCAATGGCACTCCTTGCCAAAAACTTCCTATGGGGGATATATATATATATATATATATATATCAATCACTTATTCAGGAGCCCTTGGTTTAAGGGGATCGAATAAGGATATAACGCAATATAATATAATAATATATATATATATATATATAATATAATAATAACCTGTGGGAGCTGGTACTTCTAGATCCTGCATGTTTTTGGAAACATATTTCATGCCCTTCTGCTGCTGAAGTTCTGTTCTAGGGGTGTGATGATGGTGAGGATAATTTACACCAGAGGGACCAAGAGTGAACTTACTGTTATCGCGGCATACCTCCTCTAAGATTCAGATGAACCACACCCTGTGAAAGGGGTTAAGGAAAGTCACTGAAAAAACTGCAGCTCATCGTTGGATGTGATGCCAATGCAGAGCACATTATACAGGGATTCACATACATCATTCCACAAGGAGAATGCCTAATGGAATAAATGGTTAGCACAAAACTTTAATATTCTTAATAAAAGTAATAAGCATACTTTTTGTATTTAGCAACAGGAAGGAGGTTATAGACTTGACATTAGGGACAGATAAGATAGGGGGCCTGATGACTAACTGGCATGTATCTGATGAGATCTCTTTGTCAGACCACAGATACGTAGTATGTGAAGTTGGTGACCTGGAAGTTACCAGGCTCACACTTTGCAAACCCAAGGGAACCAACTGGGAATCCGACCCAAAAGACCAAAATGTGAATCTAGGGCTGTACCAAGAGGTATACACTCAGTGCGGGATGTACAGCTGGCTGATGACACATTGCAAAATGCCATCCTCCCGTCCTAACATTAAAACTGTACAGCCAGGGCGGCTCTCTTGTTAGGGATAGGTCCTTGGTGGAATAAAGAGTTGAGCCACCTTAAAGCTTCAACAAGACAGCTTTTTAATCGAGACCAAAGGACAATGATCCTCTTGGAGAAACTACTGTCAGGGGGATTGAGGATGCACCTAAAAGGGCCAGGCTCATGAGGATCACGGCCAGTCACCTGGCCAACAGGGCAGAATACATTGAACTACCTGATGGCTGATACACACAGTCTGGAGAAGAGACCCTGATGGAACTACACATAGTTCATTTCCCAGGATCTGCTGAAGAAGAAGTGACCTTGGAAAAACAGGGGCAGCCAAAACTGATGGTTATGTGTTGCTCACATGGAGGAGTGGGAACTGTCTAAAAAGGTCACTAAACAGTCTAAAATAACATGGCCAATATGTGTTGCTCACATGGAGGAGTGGGAACTGTCTAAAAAGGTCACTAAACAGTCTAAAATAACATGGCCAATATGCACATTCAAACTATTTAAATCAGCAGGGGCTAATGGAATTCTACCTGCACTCTTGCAACAAGGAGTCATTCTTTTAATAACTCATCTGTGCCATACCTTCAGAGCCTGCCTAGAAAGAAGATATATACCCAAACCTTGGAGGCAGGTCAAGGTAATGTTTATCCCAGAACCTGAGAAGGCTACAGCATTTCATCCTATTAGTCTGTGATCCTTCAGTCTGAATATGATGAAAAATTGGTGGACAGGCATAGTAAGGATGAGCTTCTGGGGATACAGCCCCTACATCAATACTAATATGCCAACCAACCAGGGAAGTTCACTGAAACCACACCACATCATGTGATCACACACATAGAGTAAGCAGTGGAAAACAAAGACGTTATACTTAGAGCCTTCCTAGATATTGTGGGAGCTTTTGATAGCATCTCATTTGACATCATAACAAAGGAAGCCAAACAGCATGGGCCTGGAGACACGATCTGCTGATGGATCGGCTCCATGCTGGGAGGCAGGAAAATCACAGACACATTTGTACGAGAAACTCTGGAGGAGTATGTGTGCAGGAAATGTCCAGAGGGTGGGCATTCTATCACCTCTGCTGTGAAGCCTGACTGTAGATGAACCCATATGAAGACTCAATGACAATGGCTGTTTAAACACTGTGGTACGCAAATGATACTGCTATCCTTGTCTGCAGAAAATTACCAAACAAAGTGTCAGAGCTTCCACAGGAGGCTCTGAGTACGGTACAACAGTGGTGTGATAAGACTCAGCTGTCTAACAACCAACAAATGACAGTAACAGTACTATTCACCTGCAGGAGAAATTTCAAGGGCCTAAAGGAACCAGTCCTCTATTAACACACACTGCAGCTGACTACTGAGGTCAATACCTTGGACTTATTCTGGACAAAGGATTGACACTGAAGGTACAGCTGAACAAAATGTGATGAACAAGGCCTACACAGCTTTCTGGACCTGTAAGGACACATATGATAAAACCTGGGGTCTGAAACCCAGGGTGTTACACTGGATTTACAACAGGTTAATCAGACCTGTTTTAAGCTACAGCTCCAAAGTATGGTGACATAGGGTCAGATATAACATCAGCAGGACAGAGGTCAATAAATTACACAGATTGGCCTATCTGGTGAAGAAGATGACCCCAAAAGCTGCAATGGAGGTCCTCCTAGGACTTTCTCCTCTTCATGGGATGAATGAGGTGGAGGCCATGGTCGGGATCTACAAATTAATGTGCACCTGAAAGTGGAGACCTAAATCTACTAACTTTGATCACACCAAAAAAATCTTGGGACATGAAGCATGAACCCATCCTACAGATGAAGTGTGACAGGATGCTTCTGAGATATGCATACTACAAGCCACTCCTGGTCAAGTTCCATGACAAGTGTGAATGGCAAAATGGGGTTTAACACAGACAACAAATGAGGCCTGGTCAGGTACCCAGATGGATCCAAAACCAATAACTGCACCGGTGCTCGGGTGTATAATTGGGCTTGAGAAGGGGGCACAGCTTCAGTCTTGGGTTCCACACCACAGTATTCCAGGCTGAAACATGCCCTATTTATGCTTGTGTAGAGGAGAATAAAGAAAAGGGTTACAGAGGTAGGAACATCTGTATTGTTGTCAACAGTCAGGTAGCTATCAAGGCCCTTGACAGCTTCTATATAAATTGCAAATCAGTCTGGGACTGTCATCACTACCTGATGAAACTTACAGTACATAACAGGATCCAACTGGGATGGCTGCCGGGGCACATGGAAACTGGTGGAAATGAAATAGCTGATGAATGAGCTAGACAAGGCTCCTCACATCCCCTTACAGGACCTAAGCCTGGACTTGACATATCTGCAAAGGTTGCCAAAGGGGTGATCATGGACTGGACAAGTAGAAAACATGAGGAGCATTGGCAGCCCACATGCAGGCACAGCAAGCTAAGGGCTTCCTTCAAAAAAAGTCCTCTGCGAAAAAAGCTGGACAATTGCTCATCCTAAGCTGAAATGAGTTAAGAATATTGACAGGGTTGCTAACAGACACTGTCATTTAAAAGGACAGCTATTTAAACTGGGGATGGTAAACAGTCCTGTGTGTGAAATATGCAAGCAAGCATCTGAAATGGCTTCACACTTTATTTGTGACTGTGAGGCCTTGGCCACATTAAGATTCAGGCAACTGAGTTGTTACTTTATGAAACAGGAAAGACACTGCACTTTGTTTAAGGTGTGGGACTGCAGAATGAATGAGATAAATGGCTGCACAAAAGACAGTACCCATTCATGTTCGTTTCTCGGGCAGGGTACACTAACTCAGTTCGGTGGCTCTGAAACCCTAACCCCTGGGAATATTCCCAGGTTGGCAACTTATTAGATCTACATCCTTCTGAGTTGTTCCACTTGATTTGTACAAATAAGACACACAATAAAGTTCATCGAGCTTTATTGTTATTAATACTGTAGTGGAATGAACTCACACTCTGTCTGAGCAAGGCAATGCAACTAATCTCCTTCGGTCCAAACTGCATTCTGTCCTGAAAATAACTAACATAAATTCCATCTGTCTGGTCCCCCAAGTGCGGAAACACAAGAGACCACTAGACAGCAAAATGCATTTCTTACCTGTCCAGGTAAATATCACACATCTTCCCACAAAATCCATCTTCCTCCACCTAACTCAAACTCATCCTAATGGCCAAAACATAATCATAAAAGCTCCCCCATAAACTAAATTCAAACCTCGAAAGCTAAACTGCCCGGTGGCAAGATCAATAAGTCAAAGTGCCTGGGTCACTCGATGTCCGCCCTTCCGAATTCTATTGTATTCTTCCCTTGCAGAAATGGAAGTTCAATGACACGAAGCTGACAGGAGAATATTGCTGGAGAATAACAAAGGCCATGAGGCAGTCATCCTGTGGTCAATCAGTTCCACCATGTTGGAGTATTAATTTCAACTGGACTCCTTTGTGTACACATACACAATTGAATCAATATACTCAATTTTGATTTGTGCAGGATCATCTAAAATGTAGCTATTGCATAAGTCAAGAAGTGTCTTTAATGCCTTCATCTTGAAGAGTTAAGAAGTCCAAGAAAAAAGAAGGCAAAGGTCCTACATTCCTTCAAAACACTGTAAACCACTCACCCAAAGATACAGTGTTAATCCCACAAGAAATGAATCCTTACTTTCTGTTGCTCTGTTCCAGTTTTCGTAAATGTGAATGCACACACTCACCCCTCTAACCCACTCACATTACCACTGATGTTAAGACATGTGGCTGCATCTGGAACTATCATGAAATGTGACAGGAATAATATCAAAAAATAACTGGCACCAGACACCATGCTTATTGAAGCATGTGTGACTTTGGACCCAAGAAACATTAAATCACATAAATATGTATGGAAAATTAAAATAACAGAATTTTACACTATAAAAGGCATGAGTGCAGCCTACATGTGCAAAATTACAGAAATACAAAAAGATCAGAATTTAAATTTCTTATCATGATAGATCAAAGACCAAAATATTCAATCAATGAGCAATTATTAATTCAACAACTTTAACAGGAATTTTCTACCTTGAAAGTCAAACCTTGCAGAATATGTGGTGTCTGGTGGGGCTGGAGGAGCAGGGGGGATATCACCAATCCACTGCAGCTTCTCATGTTCAACAACATCCATGTGCAACCACTTGTTGGTTTCACTGGATTTCATGGCCAAGTCACCTACTGCACTGCTCATTTCAACACCAGACTGACAAGATGTTCCCTCATTTTCCACATGAGTACTCTGTCTGTGTTCATCATTTTCTGATGTTACAACAAAGGCACTAGGCATCTCAACTCTGTCCCCTGAGTGACTGGTAGTTACTGTGTCTACATTATGCTGTGAAGATGAAGTGTCCACATCTCCTGTTAATGACAGTCCTGATGGTTCAACAGCACCCATCTTCATACAGCTAAAGGTCTCAGATGTTAATTCAGAAATATCTGAAGGCTGTTTAGCAGTTTCATCTACCGTCACGGAAGGTTGTTTCCCTTGCCTTCTTGATTGAATAAACTGAAGCAATTTTGGATCCAACTGAGAAGCAAGTTTCTGTTGTTCTTGGAATATTTCGTCTGCAGACAATTTAGATAATTTTGCAACATTTTCCTGGTGTATAGCAGGAGCATCTGGACCAGTTATGACAAAGCTTCTTCCTCCTGTAACACAAAGTTCAAGGATGAAACAATGTCCGTGTTCAAGAACCTAGAACTAACGACCAGCCTGGTAGGATCATTGCAACTCCACCAAACTTGAGTTAAAGAGATGTCCAGTGTAAATAATCCATTCTAGTTTTCCCTAGTTCTTCTTAGTTCTTGAACATGATGCCAAGACATTGTCTTGAAATAGGCTGTGACTACCACATCATCACCACCACCACCATATTATGTTGCTTGCACTACCTAACCCTACAGATGATACAAGCCCATCAAACAACCCTAAAATAAAAAAATTCATAAAACTGTATGAATTTATTCACTCAGATGAACATAAAGCTAATATATGTATTATCTACCCTAAAACTGAAATGAAACAGAATTATAGCACGACATGAAAATCTTACTTTCACAAACATACGGACAAGTCTGGGCACTTTGCTAAATGTGTAAATGCTCATGTATCATTCTTACTTATATATCCTTCTTACCTATGTTAACAGTAATTTTCCTTCACTAAGTTCAAAGAGGACTACATTGTATATGTCCTTAGAGGCAAAACACAGAATTCTGTCCCATGGCCTACCTGATTATACAGGGTAATATGCTGCATAAGCTTGTACCAACCACAACTCATAAGTCCATTTATTATCACATCTTTGGCTTATAAAAATTATCTTTCTCTCAAGAAGAGGATAATACAGGAGAATTTCAATAACATGATATGTAGTATACAATATACAATGGTAGGATTAAGGGAAGATACAAGAGTGCCTCAACACTACAGTTGGAGAGAGGGGCTATTTTGTGCTCCCAACTGACTTCCACAGAACACATCCTGTTTTGCTGGTGACTAATACAGATTAAAGTTGTGTTAATGGAAAAAAAAAGTCTATATTTATTATAGTCCAGCTCCCCAGTTATTTATTTGTAAATAAAACAGTACAATAAAAACATAAAATCTTCTCACACTCAAGCAATTTAAGTGTTAAAACAATAATGCTTGTATTTCATACTACACACTGCAAATCTATCTCAGGATAAAATTATTTTTTCTTTTGCAATAGATTTAAGCAATGAATAAAGACAGGATAAGAATCAGAGTCAGATGCTTTGTTTACAGCATAAATAGTTACTAGAGCATGGGATTGGACTGCACCAACCTGGAATGGTTTCAAACATTTGTATTGATCGTATGAGGAGAGACAATCATTGTAAGACGGGCTGTATGAAAGTCAAGCCTCCTATTTTTATCCCAGAAACTATAATGCAACTATAATTAAATTTACATATACCCTGGGCACATTCATTACAAAGTTGAAATTATTTTTCCACAAAGTCTCCTTCATTTTCAACAAACTTTATCAACCTTTGCATGAGATGCTGCATGCTGGTCACTTAAAACTCTTTGCTGAAGTGTCTGAGCTCTTCATGCATGCTATGTTTCAGCTTGTCGTCATCTGAAAAATGGCATGCTTAAATAGCATCCTTCAAGGGACCTGAAAGGTGAAGTTGGAGGGTGCTAAATCAGGTCTGTAGTTGAATATGAGGGAGAAGAGACATGGTTAGTGTCATTTGGGACAGTGAAGGAATCTTGTTAGTGGAATGTTTGGAGAGAGCTGCTACAATCAATTCAGAGTGATATGTGCAAACATTAAAGTTAAAGTTGAAGGGCTCAGCCAGACAGAAAGATGAATCAAGTCCTCATCCACCATGACAATACCACAATGCACACCAGTCTTACACAAACGAGGCACTTGCAACAATGATATGGACTGTTCACCCTCATCACCCCTACACTACCAATTTGACACTCTCTGACTTCCATCTTTTTGGCCTCCTGCATGTTGCACTCTGAGAACACTATTTTGTGGATAATGCTGGGACACAGCTTGTGCGATGAGCTCCAATGCTGCAGCAAAAAAGTTTTATGCGAATGACATACAGCGTCTCATGCAAAGGTGGAAAAAGTATGTTAATAATGAAGACTTTGTGGAAAACTAATTTCAGTTTTGTAAAGGGTAGTGAATATCAAATTTCGGTTTCATAGTCTATACTGATGTTAGATTTAGTTTTACAAAAACTACCCGGAAGCCTTGCTGCTAGTTGCCTTTGCGAATTCAGCACAGCGCAGCAGTTCACTGTACCTTAGAATATGGCTGAGATGGACGTTTTGTCAGTTTGTAACCATATGTTAGGGTCCATAGTGACGTTACAAGGTTTGTTAAACCTTTAAGAATGCATGACACATCAGTCCACCTCTATATATCCACCTGCTTTACGGAGACCCGCTCTTTGCTCATTTTGAAATAACTCGCCGAATGAAACTACTTGACGCTACTGGCTGCTATGTACCTCTACTTTGAAGATAACTTGTATATTTTAAACAGTGTTTAACTAGTGCAACGTAGAGACTGAGATGCTGTTGAACATCAGCTACTTACTGATTATCCAAGGTGAGTCGTGTTGACTGAGTTAGAAATTTTATTATCTTTGAGCTGAGCAAGTTTGGTTATTATTTTGGTAATTTTAATAGACTAAATTCCAAATTACTCTGCGAGCAGACATATATATTTATGAGGTGAGACAATTACTTAAACTGATTAGTTTAGACGTTGTTTGGACATATTTGTACATTACTTAAGATGCTTTTTTGACTTCCCTTTTTATTTATTAGAACTAGTATTTTAGAATATACAATTTGAATTGAATTGAATTATTTGAACGGCTCTACAATACCCTTGAATTCCTGAGAGATTATAGAGAAATAGAACGGATTATCTGTCAACAATAGGACCAGACTGTTGACATGGTGGCAGCACTACTATAGAGAGGTTAAGAGGTGAACAATCGACCCTGTAACAAGTAGTGTCAACTCGTGGACGGAACAGGGAACAGGTTACCCGGGGTTAGACACTACACTTACAATATATGTAAACTTCAATATAAGTCTGACTATAGTTTCTGAGGGGGGGGGGGGGGGGATGTTATTTTAAAAACCCCCCTTAATAATAATGGCCCCGGGAGGCATCGCAGCATCATTACCAAGGGAGTTGGTGTACATTTTCAGGGGTAAA
>Ga0123353_10004843_pt1 | contig 17488 bp, 15 predicted proteins | sample TergutLab28metaG_3_FD_92763 | JGI IMG/M metagenome (GOLD analysis project Ga0123353, IMG submission 92763) | Labiotermes labralis P3 segment gut microbial communities from Petit-Saut dam, French Guiana - Lab288 P3 | ecosystem: Host-associated > Arthropoda: Insects > Digestive system > Gut ...
GTAAAACCGATTCGACAAATCTATAATAATATTCTATAATAAAGCCATGAAAACCATGGCAATGATTTTGCTTTTATCGGTTTTATTATCCTCCTGTTTCAGCGCAAAAGAGTTTTCTCTTGAGGAATGGGAAAGCATAACTGTTGCAGGACTGGATGAATTGCTCTCCAATACCCAAAGCAAGCCATGGCAAGGGGAAAAATTTGTTTCCGGCCCTCCTGGCGGAGTTTGGAATTCAGCAGTTGTCAATGAGCCAAAGACTTTTAATCTCCTGGTTGCAGAAAGGGATTCCCCTTCCAATGCTATTGTAAAAATGATGCACGACATGCTGGTAGATTACGATGTGGTACGCAGGGAATGGATTCCCCAGGCTGCGTTCTTTGAAGTTGAGGTTGATGATAATGCAGGGACACTGCGGGTCATCTACACACTCAGGGATGATCTTTATTGGAGCTTTTTCAATTCTGATAAAAAGATACCAGTTACAAGCGATGATGTTATTTTCTGGTACAATGAGATCCAGGGGGACAAAGCTTTTAACAGTTCCTCATTTAATGGTCAGTTCCTCATGCTGGAAAATGGTTCAGTAGCCCGCATTACTATAGAACGAATTGACGATAAACGATTTGCTTTCTTTTTCCCCCGCATTGTAGCCAGTCCTCTTCTTACCACAAACATGTCATTTGGTCCCAAGTTTATATATGAAAGAGCCAAGCAGGAACGAGGTGTTCAGGGAGTGCTTGATCTTTTTAATATTGCTTCTGACCCAAGAGATATTCCCTCTATGGGCCGTTGGTTTCTTACTGAATATGTTCCAGGCCTGCGTCTGGTATTTAACAGAAATGGCGATTATTGGGAGAAAGACGATACTGGTTTTTCTTTTCCCTATAATAATCAAAGCATAGTACAGATCTTACCTGATTCAAATACCCAGTTTCTGGTTTTCCAGGAAGGCCGTCTTGAGGGTTATGCTGCCAGGCCCGAAGACCTTGATGAACTCATCAAAGGTCAGGGTGGACAAGACAAAAATAAATTCCCCAGAAACAAACGGGGAGACTATGTGGTGTTTAACGCAGAAGGTTCTCTGGGCGCGCCATTGTGGAGTTTTAATCAGAATCCACGGAATAACGAACAGCCATTCTATGAGTGGTTTACACAAAAAGAATTCCGACAGGCAATGAGTTCTATCCTTAACCGGGACAGGATTGTTGCCCAGGTATTCCGGGGACTCGCAGAACCAAAGCTTGACTTCTTCCCTCCTCCAAATCCATTTTACAATCAGGATATAAGCCTCAGGTACACCTATGATCCTCAAAAGGCCATTGAACTTCTTTCTTCAATAGGGATGAACCGGGATACAGCTGGAGTTATGCGGGATGCTAAGGGCAGAGCTGTAGAATTTGACCTTTCCATCTCAGCTGATGTAACTATCCTTTCAGACACTGCTTCTATTATCGTTGATGAAGCTGCAAAGATCGGAATTAAAATAACAGTAAGACCCACAGATTTCCAGAAACTTGTTGAGCAGTTAACAGCAACTTACGACTGGGGCTCTGTTATTATTTCTTTGGGCGCCAATTTCTTTCCTACTCAGGGAAGCAACGTATGGCCTTCAGGCGGCAACCTGCACCTTTGGCATCCGCTGCAGAAATCAGCAGGAACGCATTGGGAGACTCGTATTGATTATCTTTATAACGAAGGCAGTTTTACAGTTGATCCCAAAAAAGCGAGGATCATCTGGGATGAATTTCAAAGTATAATTCTGGAATACTTACCTATAATCTATCTCATAAGGTCGCGAAGTTTTTTTGCTATTCAGAACCGATGGGATTTTACAAACTTTTATTTTGACAATATCAATGGTGCGGAGACTTCGTACCTATTTTTGAAACAATAGCGAGCGTATATTAAATGAAGAGGCTGAAAAATTTCGCCATTCTTTTAGCAAAACCCATCTTTCTCTTTAGGAAAAAAGCCCCGCTTCTTTCCTATATAGTAGGTCGTCTCCTTGTAATGGCTGCAATGCTTTTTCTTCTGGGTTTCGCAATCTTCGGTCTCATGGCTTTGGCACCTGGGGATATTGTAAATCAGGTGATGATCCAGCAGATCATGAGTTCTGCTGAAGGACGGGCTGTTGTTACAGAGAATGATTTGACCGGCGAATGGGCAGAAGCAATGAGAAGAGAACTTGGCCTTGATCAGCCATTCTATGTTCAGTATTTTAAGTGGCTTAAACAGGTAGTTGTGCATCGCGACCTTGGAATAAGCCTTATTTCACGAGCGCCGGTCTCTTTTCTGATAGGTTCAAGACTTTGGAATTCCGTACTTCTTAACATGATATCCCTTGTACTCATCACCTTATTTTCATTCTTGCTTGGGGTTTATTTTTCAACCAAAGCAGGAACAAAGACCGATGTTGCAGTAAGTTTCTTTGCCCTGGCGCTCCACGCTTTTCCAGGGATACTGCTCCTGATCCTGTTACAGCTCTTTGCTTTCCTGTCAGGACTTTTCCCTGTAACAGCTTATCCCCCATTTCCATTTAGTTATGCGCCTGGTCAATTTGTTTTTTCTTATGCCCACCATGTCTTTCTTCCTCTGCTCGCCTCATTCTTGGGCGGCATAGGCGGCACACTAAGGATAGTCCGGGCAATGATGCTGGATCAGCTGGGACAGCCCTACATCACGAGTCTCCGTTCACGGGGTATTGCTGAGTGGCGGATTTACCTTGTCCATGCTTTCAGAAATACTCTTAATCCATTTATCACAGGAAGCGCCAATATGCTGGCAGGACTTTTCTCTGGTTCTCTTATTCTGGAGATCATCTTCGCCTACCCTGGTATTGGACGACTCATGTACGAGGCAGTATTGCAGCAGGATGTTAACCTGGTACTTGCCAATATGATGTTCATCTCTGCCCTGGTTTTGGCAGGCATGGTCATAAGCGATATTTGTCTTGCTTTGGCTGACCCCCGTATACGTTACGGAAAGGAAGGCAAGTGAAACGCTTCTTGATCTACCTGAAGAGCCGGCCTTTGGCAATGGCTTCGGTTATTGTTCTGATCATTCTCTATTTGTCGATGATCTTCGCGGAGTTCATAGCTCCATATGGTCCGAATACATCCTTTCCTGAAAACACCTGTCATCCGCCAAATGTACGATTGAATCAAGGAAAATTTATGATCCAGGAACATCGCATCATAAACACAGTGAACTGGAAATATGCCCGTATCAAGGATCACTTCACAGCCATTCAGTTTTTTGGCAAAGGTGAACCATACAAGCTTTGGGGATTCATCCCAATGGAGAGACGGCTTTTCACAACCAGCGATAGTTACCCGGTTTTTCTCATGGGTGCAGATACACTGGGCAGGGATCTCTTTTCCCGCATTATATATGGTTCGCGGATATCGCTTACCATTGGATTTGTCGCCACAGCTATTTCGCTGCTTTTAGCAATTTTCTTTGGCGGCCTGGCTGGTTACTTTGGCGGTAAAACTGACTGGGCAGTTATGCGCTTTGCGGAATTCCTCATGCTTATTCCAGGTCTCTACCTTATACTCTTTCTCCGCTCACTTTTAGCTGGACAGATGGATACAGGCCAGGCTTTTATGATGATAACACTTATCCTCTCTTTGGTTGGCTGGCCAGGAACAGCCCGAACCCTGCGGGGGATGATACATGCAATCAAGCGGGAAGAATTTATCCAGAATGCTCAGCTTGAGATGATCCCTTCAATGGTGATCATCTTCCGGCACATCATCCCCCAGATCGCGAGCCTCCTTATTGTAAGCATAGCTCTTTCAGTGCCGGGTTTTATCATGACGGAAACCGTCCTTTCTTATCTGGGTTTGGGAATCGCGGATCCTGCAGTAAGTTGGGGCTCCCTTATAAGGCGGGATATCTCCACCATTTCCAATCTCATGGCATACCCATGGCTGCTGAGTCCTGTATGGTTCCTGCTGGGCGTAACGTTCAGCTTCAACTTCCTGGGTGATGCGCTTAGGGATCATTTTGATCCGTATCATACAGTATTCAGAAAAAGAAAAAAACTAAAAATATTTTCATTTCTCCGGCCAATGGCCGAAGATTCTGTACCAGAAGCGCAGAAGGAAGAGTCAAATAATAGAACCTCAACCAGTATGCTCGAAGTGAATAATCTGCAAGTAACTTTTTCTGTGCTTCGCGGAAGGAAGGTTCTTTCTGTGAATGCTGTGCGGGGCGCCTCATTCACACTTAAAAAAGGTGAAGTTCTTGGCATAGTAGGAGAATCAGGTTCAGGCAAGAGCGTAACCACCCAGGCAATCCCTGGCTTGCTTCCAGGAAGCGCAACTGTATCTGGTTCGATTATTTATGAGGATAAAAATATTCTTGGCCTTTCTGTAAAGGAACTAAAAGAATACCGGGGGAAAAAGATCGGTATGATCTTCCAGGAACCGGGCCGCTCTTATGATCCGCTTCAGAACATGGGAAGTGTTTTTCTTGAGACTTTCAGAAACAGCGAACCCAACATAACAAAAGAAGCTGCTATGGATAAAGCTGCAATTCTCCTTGATGAGGTGGGTCTCCCCAATGGAAGGGAACGGCTTTCAAACTTTCCTCACCAGTTCTCTGGTGGTCAGCTCCAGCGTATTGGTATTGCTCTGGCTCTGGCACAAGGCTGCGATCTCCTTATTGCAGATGAACCTACAACAGCCCTGGACGTTACCATACAAAAACAGATCATGGAACTCCTGAAAGAACTCAGGCAAACAAGAGATATTTCGATCATATTTATCAGTCATAATATTGACCTTGTTGCAGATATTTCTGACCGCATCATGGTTATGTACGGCGGCCTGGTGATGGAGACTGCACCTTCTGATTTGATTTATTCAAGTGCGATCCATCCGTACACAAAAGCTCTGCTTGCAGCCAGTCCTAGTTTTGGCAGCCATTACACAGAGGAGAGGCTCAAGGTTATTCCCGGCAAGGTTGCTGACCCGGCGAATCCGGAACCTGGCTGCCCCTTTGCGCCCCGCTGTGCAGAAGCTGTTGAGGGATGCAAATCTGGAATTCCACCCATCATCAGGATCAAAGATGGTATTCATGAATTACGTTGTATATTGGGAGTACATCATGCATCATAATGAAACCGTAACGCAAAATGCAGTTATTAAAGCTACCAATCTTCGCAAACGTTTTAACCTTGAAGCAGGTTTTTTTGCCCGACTGGGCCGCTATGTATATGCAGTGAATGGAGTCTCTCTGGTTATCTGGCGGAATGAAACCTATGGCCTTGTGGGAGAATCAGGCTGCGGCAAAACCACTACTGCCCGGCTCCTTGTGCGTATGTATGAGGCTGATGAAGGGGAGATCACCTTTCGGGGCAGAGATGGAAATCCTGAGAATGTAAGAAACTTAAAAGGGCTGGATTTCAAGCGCTATCGGGAAAAGGTAAAGTATGTTTTTCAGGACCCTGCCAGATCTCTAAACCCGCGGATGACTGTGTACGAGGTGCTTACTTCCGGAGCCAGGTGGTCCATGAAAAAACGCGGTGCTGCAGGCAAAAAAATCCTCAGAGAAGAAGCTGCTGCCATACTTGAAGAGGTAGGACTTTCTGCCGCAGATCTGGAAAGGCGGCCTGCAGAATTCTCAGGCGGCCAGAGGCAGCGTATCTCCATAGCCAGGGGACTTCTCATGAAGCCTGATCTTCTTATTTGTGATGAGGTAGTTTCTGCTCTTGATGTTTCCATTCAGGGACAAATACTCAATCTTCTTCTTGATTTAAGATCTTCGCATCAGGAGCTATCATATTTATTTATTGCTCATGATCTTAAAGTTGCCTGTTATTTCTGCGACCGTATCGGAGTTATGTATCGCGGTGAAATCATGGAGGAAGCTCCTGCTGCAGAAATCTGGAAACATGGATTGCATCCATACACAGAGTTATTGTTTTCATCTGCCGGGAAGATACTGAAAGAAGGAAATGCATCATCATCGCCTGCAGGGGTTGTAAATATTAAAAGCAATACTACAGATACAGAGGGGTGTTCTTTTGCTTCACGTTGTCAATATGCACAAGAGCGATGTTTTAAGGAAAAGCCTGATTTAAGATCAGTGGGAGATAAGCATTTGGTAAGGTGCTGGAAATAATTGCATTTCAATAGCTATCATCAATATACCTGCCATGTTGTCTGACCTCTAAAAACAATTCTTCCTGTTTGCACATTTTTTAGTTCATGATAAAAAGAGTTCTCTTTCATATATGCTATGGATTCAATATCGATTTCTGATGATATTTCTTCGAGATATTCTGCATACAATTCTGTGACAAAATGTGTTTTATGAAATTCAAAAGGGACAGTATCCAAAATCCATTTTATATAGCAGGTGGCTGTAACATGAGCATTCATATCAAAATCGCTTGGCCTTGCCCTAAAACTTGCAATAATTTTATTGCCATCAAATTTTTCGACCTTAATTTTAAAATTCTCAGGCATTACTGATTCTTCTGCAGTTTCAAGATTTTTTACGACCTCATCAATTTTGCACAGCCTTCTTGTATTAACATCTATAAGCATCCAGTTTGTAACTGATCTTGCAACTTCCTCCCCTTTTTCATCTTTTAAAATATAATCACGAAGAGCGCGCAGTCCTGTTTTATTTCTGGGCCATGTTTCTACTGTGATGGTGCTTCTCCACGCAGGATAGCGTAAAAATTTTATATACTGTTTTGCAAGCATCCATGTCTGACCATATTTTCCAAGGTCATCAACACTTATACCAATGTCAACACATTGCCTGGATGCTGATTCCTGCATTATTGCGCAAAGCATTGTTGTTGTTGCCAGCTTTGAAATATCAGCATCAAAAGAATTTACTATAAAAGTCTCTCTGTATTTCATATTAAAAAAATCCTATGCTATGTGAAATATTTTTCCTGTAAGATTTTCTGAAACTTTATTGTTTTTATTTTTTTCAGCAAAGACAAATTTTTCCATTTTCTCTTTTTCAGATATTGCTATATCAATGTTAAGCTTTCCGGTTGTCCCATCACTTGTCCTTTTTTTGATTATGCTTTCAGGATCTTCATCTTTAAGCTTATCGATATTAAGACCAACTTCTTTATATGCATCTCTAAAACTCATCCCTTCTGCAACAAGTTTAAGAGATGCATCTGTAGCATAGATTTCAGGTATAAAACCTTTCTTTAAATTCAAAGCATTGACTGTTGTATTTGAAATCGTAAGTTCTGTTATTCCAAGAGAGTTATGGCTGAGCTCAAGTCCTTTAAGAAACGGTTCTTTGGTTTCCTGGAAATCCCTGTTATACCCGGCAGGCAAGGATCGTATTATATTTTTTATCTGTATTGAGTAAGAACCCATTGTCGCTGCTTTTGCTCGCAACAGTTCAAGAACATCAGGATTTTTTTTCTGAGGCATTATACTTGACCCTGAACACAATTTTGCAGGAAGCGAAAAATAACCGAATTCAGGCATGGAGTAAATTATAAGTTCCTGAGCTATTTTACTGATAGTAAGCATAAACTGTTCAAGCACATCGAGAATCATTGATTCGATCTTGCCTCTTGAATTATTGCAGTAAAGGACATTATTCTGCACTTTTTCAAACCCAAGAAGCTCTGCGCTCATTTTCCTATCAAGCGGCAGAGGAACTCCAAAACTTGCAGCAGAACCTAACGGCGACTGGTTATTCAAATGGTAAGCAGCTTCAAGCATTTTCATACAATCAAGAAGTTCTTCTGCAAATGACATTGCCCAAAGTCCTATTGATGAGGGCATTGCTATCTGCATATGAGTCCTGCCTGCCATTGGGACATCAGAATATTTTTGTCCCATTGCAATCAAACTTTCTATAAGCTCGAGTGCTGTTTCCATTATTGAAATTATTTTTGATCTTCCGAAAACCCTTAATGCTGTAATCACCTGGTCGTTTCTTGACCTTCCGGTGTGGATCCTTTTGCCAGACTCCCCTATTTTTTCAACAAGATAATTTTCTATAGCAGTATGGCAATCCTCATCAGCAAGAGTTATTGGGAACTCTTTTTTGCTTTGAAGTTCAAGAATCTGAATAAGCCCCTGCCGAAGTTTGTCAAAATCTTCTTTGCTAATAATTTTTACAGATGAAAGCATTTTTGCATGAGCAATGCTTGAAAGACAGTCTGCTGCTACAAGATTTTTATCAAGAATATAATCATTACCTACTGTAAAATTCTCGACAAAAGAATCAAGTTCATAGTTTTTCTGCCATAGTTTTGCCATTCTCTACCTCTTTTATAATATTAAAAATTACATAAATAGAGATTTATTGCAATAACCCAAGCGCTTAGGTTTTGTCAGAAAAAATTAGACCCTTTAGATGTTACTGTTTTTTCTTTTTAAGAAATTTCAGTTCTTCATCTTTAAAATCTACATTTATTGTATCGCCTTCAGAAAATGAGCCTGCCAAAATAAGTTTTGCAAGAGGATTTTCAATATAACTCTGTATTGTCCTTTTAAGCGGTCTTGCGCCAAAAAGAGGATCATATCCTGTTTCCATAAGAAACTCTTCTACCTTTTTTGAAAATGCAATAGTATATTTTTTAGCCTTGATTCTTTTCGCAAGTTTGTTAAGTTCAATATAAATGATTTTTTCAATCTGCTCTTTTCCAAGCCTGTTAAACATAATTATTTCATCGATCCTGTTAAGGAACTCTGGTTTAAACGATGTTTTAAGAAGTTTATCGATCTGTTCTTTTGCATCCTCTATTTTTTTTGCATTAAGAATATAATCGCTTCCTATATTGCTTGTCATTATAATTATTGTATTTTTAAAATCAACGACTCTTCCCTGTCCATCTGTAAGTCTTCCTTCATCAAAAAGCTGGAGCATTACATTGAACACATCAGGATGCGCTTTTTCTATTTCATCAAAAAGGATTATGGAATAAGGACGCCTTCTTACTGTCTCTGTAAGCTGCCCTCCCTGATCATATCCCACATATCCTGGAGGAGCTCCTATTAATCTTGATACAGAGTGCTTTTCCATGTATTCGCTCATATCAATTCTGGTAAGAGCTTTCTCATCATTAAAAAGGAATTCAGCAAGCGCTTTAGCAAGTTCTGTTTTTCCCACACCTGTAGGACCAATAAAAATAAAAGCGCCTAATGGCTTTGTATCTTCGGAAAGCCCGGTCTTGTTTCTTCTTATGGCATCTGCAATAGATTTTATTGCTTTATCCTGCCCCACAACACGGGATGCAATGGTTTCTTCAAGATTAAGATATTTCTGCATTTCAGAGGAAAGCATTTTTGCAACAGGAATTCCTGTCCATGTGGAAACAACTTGGGCGATATCCTCTTCCCCAACCTCTTCCTGCAGCAAAACATTTCCTGCCTGGATTTTATCAAGTTCAATGCTTTTCTTTTCCAGATCTGATTTTATTTTAGGAAGAAGTCCATGTTTTATCTCAGCAGCTTTTGCAAGATTGCCTTCCCGTTCATATTTTGTCTCTTCTATTTTTAAGTCTTCTATTTTCTGTTTGAAACTTCTGATTTCATCAATGATATTTTTTTCATTGCGCCATTGAAGCTGCATTGCATCTCTTTTTGCTTTTAGCTCAGCAAGTTCTTTTTCAAGCACTGTAAGCCGTTCTTTAGAATTTTTATCCTCTTCTCTGGAAAGAGCCTGTTTTTCAATATTAAGCTGAAGCATTTTTCTTTCAAGCTGATCAAGTTCAATAGGCTGGCTTTCTATTTCCATTTTAAGACGGCTTGCAGCTTCATCAACAAGATCAATAGCTTTATCAGGCAAAAACCTTGATGCAATATATCTGTTTGAAAGTGTGGCAGCTGCAATTATTGCTTCATCTTTTATTCGTACTCCATGATGGATCTCATAGCGTTCTTTAAGTCCTCTTAATATTGCTATTGTATGCTCAACACTTGGTTCTTTGGTAAAAACAGTCTGAAACCTTCTTTCAAAAGCAGCGTCTTTTTCTATATGCTTCCTATACTCGTCAAGCGTTGTAGCGCCAACACATTTAAGCTCTCCGCGCGCAAGAGCTGGCTTTAGCAAATTGGAAGCATCCATTGCCCCTTCTCCGGCACCTGCCCCCATAACAGTATGAAGTTCATCTATAAATAAAATTATCTCGCCATTACTTTGCACTATTTCATTAATTACAGCTTTTAATCGTTCCTCAAACTCTCCCTTGAATTTTGCCCCTGCGACAAGGGCTCCCATATCAAGAGCAAGAAGCTTCTTGTTTTTAAGTGAATCTGGCACATCTCCGGAAACTATTCGTCTTGCAAGTCCTTCAACAACTGCTGTTTTTCCAACTCCAGGCTCCCCTATCAATACAGGATTATTCTTGGTCCTTCTGGAAAGAACCTGCATAACTCTTCGTATCTCTTCATCTCTTCCAATTACAGGATCTATTTTTTCCTGCAAAGCAAGCGCAGTAAGGTCTCTGCAATATTTTTCCAATGTCTGATACCTGTTTTCCGGATTCTGGTCAGTAACGCGCTGATTCCCTCTTATGGAAACAAGTGTTTTAAGAACATCGTTTCTGGTAATTCCTGCTTTTTTCAAAATCTTTCCGCTATTTGTTCCAGAATCAAGAATAGCAAGAAAAATATGTTCTGTGCTTATATATTCATCTTTTAAAATACCTGATTCTGTTTCTGATTGGTTAAGAACTTTTGTAATTTCAGGAGATGTATTTATTACTGCTCCATCTCCATATACTTTTGCTTTAGAGGAAATAGCTTCTTCAACATCTGAAATAAGCGCCTCTTTATTTATGCCAAGTTTATCAACAAGAGGCGGTATCACGCCATCTTTTTGAGTTAAAAGAGCATAAAGCATATGCTCTATAGCAATTTCTGAATTATTATATTTATGCGCTATTGTTTCAGCGTCCTGGATTACTTCTTCTGCTTTAACAGTAAGCTTATCATATCTCATATTTTCCTCTATTTATTTTTTTTCTCGATTTTTTCTCACCACTGATAAAAGATAAAAAATTAAAGATCAGTAGTCAACTTAATTTTTATCAGTATCAGAAAGCGCCTGCAAAATACTTTATATAAAACATATTATTATATATATTTAATATAGAACATATTATATAATCCAGTTTAAATTAATCTATGGAAAATTTATTAATTAATATTCTGCTTTCAGTTCTGTTGGGAATCACTATTTTTATAGCTCTTTTACGAAAAAAGATTTTAAAAGCAGAAGAAATATTGATACCAATGATAGCAGGCCTCTGTGCGGTTTTTCCTGCAAGTTTGCTGGAATATTTACTATCAATCAAAACCAGCTATTTGACCGGATTATTTAAAACTTTTATTAATGCATTTATTATAGCCTCTTTTATGGAAGAAACAGCAAAATTTTTAGTAATAAAAGCCCTGTTTTATATAAGAAAAATAGATGACTTAAAAACCGGAATTGCTACAGCTGTAGCTGTGGGAACAGGTTTCGCATGTCTTGAAAATATCATGTATAGTTTTGATTCTTCAATTATTGTGATGTTCAGAGTATTCACTGCCATACCGATTCACATAATAACAGCAGGAATCATAGGATATTTTTGTGTTAAAAGTAATCCTTCAAACAGGGGTATAAGAGGCTTTGGAGAAGCGTTTTTGATTCATGGCTTTTATAATCTCTTTATTTCATTAAGATCTTTTATTTCTTTCTTCGCAATGCCTCTGCTTTTGTGGGCAGGATATAGGTTATACAGACTTACTAAAAATGATGCTCTAAAAAATAGCACTGATACTGAATGATTTTAGCTGTATTCATAGTGTCTGTCGCGTCAGTGATTTTCTGTTAAAAGCACTGTTTTATGGAGCATTTCTTCAATACTCTGACTTAAATAATCGCAATAGCCATAAAAATATTATTTGCTTTATTGACACAACTACTTAATATCCATATATTAGTTGAGATGCCGCAGGGTAGAGCAGCTGGCAGCTCGTCGGGCTCATAACCCGGAGGTCGCAGGTTCAACTCCTGTCCCTGCTAAAGCAAAATAAGCCATTTCATTTAATTTGAGATGGCTTTATTTTTTTTCATATCTCTTTATATTATAATGATTTAGCGAATTATCCTATTTTAGACATTTTCTTCCATTGACGTTTATTTCATTCTATTTTACAATATTTTGTCAGAAAGGTGTCAGAAACTTTATGAGTGTAAAATTAAGAATAGACAAGGGAAAGTATTTACTTTTAGACATATATCAAAGCGGTATCAGAAAAAGGGAGATGTTGCCTCTACATTTAACAGGTGATAACAAAACAGATAAAGAAATATTGCGGACTGCTGAGGAGATCAGATTACAGAAAGAACTCCAGGCCGTAAGAGGTGAATACGGATTAATTGATTACATAGGCGCAAAAAAGACTTTATATTCCTACATTGAAGAACTTGCAAAAACCAGAGACAAAAAAGACAGAACTGCTAAAGTATTAAAATATTTAAAACAATATCCCGGTGGAGAAGCTATTCAGTTAAAACAGATAACAAGCAACTGGATTGAATTATTTAAAGATTATTTATTGAAATTGAGCGGTTTATCACGTAATACAGCCGCAAGGTATATGACAGCCATTTCTTTTGCACTCAATAAAGCAGTAAGAGACAACCTTATATTAAAAAATCCTTCACATTTCACAAAAGCTATAAGCACAGAGGAAAAAATATATGATGTCTTAACACTTGATGAAATACAGCGACTTTATAATACCTCTGTAAACAGCGAACTAGGGCAGGAAGTAAAGAAAGCTTTTATTTTTTCCTGTTTCACAGGACTTCGAATATCAGACTTAAAAACCCTTAAATGGGAGAACATAGAACATCGCGGTAATAAAATATATTTAATAAAAGTACAGGTAAAGACAAAAAAAAGGGTTGGCGCTGAATTAAATAAAACAGCTTATGAAGTAATAAATGATAACAATCTTCATAATAGGAATGATTATGTATTCCCCCTTATAAACTCTACTAATACAAATACAAACCAATATTTAAAACAATGGGGAGAAAAAGCAGGTATTGATAAAAATATTGGTTGGCATACTGCGCGCAGGAGCTTTGCAACATTGCTGCTTGGATCTGGCGCAGGCATATACACGATAAAAGAGGCATTAAAACATAGTAAAGTAACCACAACACAGAAATATGCACAAATAACAGATGATGCGGTAAATGAAGCAATTAATGCTCTACCTGAAATTATTATTGATAAAGAAAATATTAATTGAGCATGGAGATTATATGGGCAATATAGGAAATAACATATTTGAGTCAAATGATAAAGTAGATGAAACTCTAAGGGATTTTTTATGTGTTTCTGAATTTTATAATCTTAAGGACTTATATAACTATGAAGAAGATCGCAATAAAATATTACAAGAAATACCAAGCTATAAAATATTAATAATTTTCCTAAGAGAAATTAGTGGGTATTATTTAACAAAAGAAGTATTTTATAGAGAAATAGAACAAGCAGATAAAGCTTTTAAACAAATATTAATAGATAAAGCATTTGATTATTTTGGTACTATTTTAGATATAAATATCAAAGCAAGTAATAATTTTTTAAAAGAAATACAACATATATTTGATAAATATCTTCTTGAAGGGAAAAAAGACAGTTTAATACCTTACTTTAGAGATAAAATGTTGACATTAAGAGATAAATATCAAGATAGTTTTGATTCAGACTTTTTAGAAAGAAATAACTCAATAAACATTGTTGATATCAATATTATCTTTGATAATACTGTAAATGTTATAAATAAGTTAAATTATTATATTGCTTTACTTGAAGGAAATGCCCCGGATAAAGCAGTAAACCATCCTATCCCAGATGCAATAAAAGCTTTAATCGATGCAGGTATTTTAAAACCAAAAAATAATAAAGATGGTATATACGAGGCAACAAAAGAGCGAACAGGAAAAAAAGCTTTTGAATACTTAACTGATCAAGGCTATGGTGATCAGGATATCCATTCTTTATTAACGACATATACAAATATTAAAATAAAAGAATATTCAGTAACCAGATATAAAAAAGAAATTAGCAAGGACTAATCTGACATTATCTTAGGCCAATCTGACATAAAGAAAAATAAAATATAAGTTATCCTACTAAATAGATAGCAGATGCGATCTAATATTTATTAAAGGAAGGCAATTTATGTCAAATGCAATTCTTGAAAAACCAATGAACATTGATGAAGCAGCAGATTTTTTGAACTACAAAAAATCTTATATTTATCAATTAGTAAGTAAAAAGAAAATACCATGTTATAAACCTACAGGTGGGTATCTTTATTTTAAGCAGAAAGATTTAGAGGATTTTATATTTAGAGGCAAAATAAGCGCAGATTATGAAATAAAAGAAAATGTTGAAAAAATATTAAATAAGAAAAAATAGAAAAAACTTGACAAAACCCACTAGAAGTAGGATAATTAAATAAATATTTTATTATAGATGTGTGGGAGATAAAAATATGGAAAAAATAGAGATATATTTAAAAACAGAAATAATAGAAAAGCTATCAAAAGAAAATATAAAAAGAAGCGAATATATAAATAAAGCAATAGAATATGCTATTAAAAGAGACGAATGGATGAAAAGGGCAAGGAGTGCTAAGACAATAAAAAAAGCAATAGCATCAAAAAAGAACGGTAAAAAAGGTGGGCGAATAAGAAACAATGATAGAATAAAAAACTTAACAAAAGGGTTACTTTGGAATTTTGATGTAGAAAGAATGGACTACAAAAGGGACAAAAAGAAAATAATAGAGCGTATTATTGATGCAGGTCTTGAAGAAGATGAAATATTGATGTGGAAAATATATAAGTTTGAAGATATAAAAAATATAGCAATAAATATGGAAAACATGAGAAAGGATACACTTACTTATATTAGTTTTGTACTAAAAACAAAAGAAGGAGAATTTAAGTGTTACAAAAAAAAGGAATGGTACCGGAGTTAATAAATTTAGTAAGAGAAGTGCAGAATAGTGAAATATTTAAAGATTATATATTGGCTGGGGGAACAGCACTTACTTTACAACTAGGGCATAGAACATCTACGGACATAGATTTGTTTACAACAAAAAAACACAATATGTTCCAAATATTAAATTATTTTGAAAAAAATTATAAAGAATATAAAGAAAGTGCAGGCGATAGTGAATTCATAAGAGTATTTGTAAATAAAATAAAAATAGAAATGGTGTCGGATGAGCATAAAATAATAGAAAAACCAAAACAGGATGAGGGTATAAAATATTTTGGGATAAATGAAATTGCGGCAATGAAATTAAGGGCAGTAATGGGAAGAACAGAAGCAAGGGATTTTATTGATATAGCATATTTGTTAAAAGAAATGTCTCTAAAAAGAATGTTTGAGTTATATAAAGAAAAGTATGAAACGATAAGTCCTGCATATTTAAAAAGAACATTGTTGGAAAAAAGTAAATCAATAAAAGATGGCGAGTGGTTGGTAGGAATAAAAATGATTAGAAATGATATAGATATAAAAGATGTCTGTAATATTATAAAAAAAGAAATTGATATTTATAATGAAGATGTAGGAATTGGAAAAAAGAAAATAAAAAAAGAAAAGGATGTTACAAGTAAGTTTTTTAAAGATGATAAAAAAAATAAGAGTGGGCGTTAAAATAAATATTGAATAAGGGAAATCAAAGAAGATAAAAAAGGGGAAATACATTAGTTAGAAAATTATTCGTCAAGAATAAGCTTTTAGTAAAAAATGAACTTTTAAAAAATAAAAATGAGAGGAAAATATGGCAACAATCATAATTAAAGGAAAATCAAAAGATGAAAATGATAAAAGCAGTAAAAAGGAATATGAAATCTATGGTAAAATGATGATAGGTTACAGGTAAAAATATCAAAAGATATAAAAGAATTGTTTGCAAGATATTGTAAAGAACAAAGAGGGGTTACACCAAGCAGTGAGATAAAAAGATATATCTATGAAACGCTAATTAACAATGGATATCTAAAAAAGACAACTAACATATCACAATAACTCAAACAATAGGCTTTGTGTGATCTGTGATAAAATTAATAGGAGAGTATTCTTATTGCCTGCATGAATGGGCTTTCCCGATGCAGTACGACCTATATATATCCAGACACCAGTATTCAACTGTGCATTGTCCATATGATACGCAACTCTACAAAGTTTGTTTCTTATAAAGACCTAAAAAAGTATGTGCAGATTTGAAAGCAGTTTATTCAGCTAATACAGAGGCGGCTGGTAAAGATGCCCTTGAAGATTTCGGAAAAACCTGGAATGAAAAGTATCCGATGATTCATAAATCAAAAGTGACAAAAAATCTTTCGTCATTTTCAGCTGATGATGCTATACCACAAATACTTTATTTGGAATTCAAAATACTTCAAAGAAATGGACAATGCCGATTAGGAATTGAGGAGAAGCAATGCACCAATTTTCAGTTATTTACGGGGATAGAGTCCCGTTATGATATTTCGCGTTTTACATAAAAAAAGTTATGGGCTCTTAAATCGCTTAATTGCCAACTACAAAAAATTACTAAAAATCGCTCGTTATTTCTAACAGGATACAATATCTAATATGTATTTACCATTCAACATCTTTGTAAAAAAGATCAGAAGGTTGTCCTATGAGCTGAATGTCAAATTTTAAACTTTTTTCTACTCTGCTTGCTGCACTATGTATTCTGAATGATATTGCCCAACCATTATTCATTGTAAGCTCTAATGTAGTTTTTGAATCTTTTTTAAACGATAATTGTATAATTTCTGTTGGTAAGGGCGTTTTTCCAAATTTTATTTCTGGTTTCTTGTTTGTTGCTTTTTGATTTAACGTACCAAATAAATTAAACGGCTGAATTCTTGTTGTATTGTTTCTATAATGTATCATTTTATAATAGTCTTTACCATTTGAACCAAGGAGATACAAGACTAACTTTTCAGTTATTATAGTTTGGTATTTTGTATATAATGAATCAAATTCTTTTTTGAAAGCATATAATATAGGTAAATATATATTTTCAAATTTATTTAGTATTTCAGACCATAATTTACCAGCCCCTCTATATTTTGCCAGCTTTTCAAATATTGGAGTAATTTCGTTAAAATAATTTTCACTGCATTTAATTCCAAACCAAACATTTCCAAAATCCAATTTATTTGAAAGTCTGGAATGTTTTAGTGCTGCATGATTATGTTTAACAGATATTCCTATTTCCCATTCAATAGAACGCCTAATTATTAATACATCACGAATATCGCCTTTTTTTGCTACATCATCTGGCTGTAACGAAATAGTTAATTTATCTTTTCCATCTTCGATGATTTTTGGTTCCATTAGAATAATTGCTTCAATGCCAGCAATCGCAGATTTAACCATATCTTTTTGAATACTTTTTTCTACTTCATTATATCTATTACGAGCAATATTTAA
>Ga0123353_10004845_pt1 | contig 17484 bp, 18 predicted proteins | sample TergutLab28metaG_3_FD_92763 | JGI IMG/M metagenome (GOLD analysis project Ga0123353, IMG submission 92763) | Labiotermes labralis P3 segment gut microbial communities from Petit-Saut dam, French Guiana - Lab288 P3 | ecosystem: Host-associated > Arthropoda: Insects > Digestive system > Gut ...
ACTCTTCGCATCCGCAAAGCACATGCTTTATGCCGGTGAATCTGCCTACGGACACGGCGGTCAGGCTCTCAACATGGTTTTCGTTTCATCCATCGGCGACGGACTTTTTGCGCGTTGTACACCGGAACAGCAAGCATTTTTTGTTAAGGCGTTCACGGAACTGATCGAAGAGACCGAAAAGGTCGAAAAAGAATGGATCGCTGCCGAAAAACGAAGGAGCAGAGAGAGCGAACTCCCGCAGTTACGCGGATTTTTGGGTCGATTGCAACTTCCCAATCAAAAAATTTCCCTGACAGGCACGACACTGGACGGCGAGGTGTTCGACTTAGAAAGTCTGCGCGGAAAGATCGTGTTGCTTGACTTCTGGGCAACTTGGTGCGGACCTTGCATTGCCGAGATACCGGAACTGAAAGAACGATACGAAAAGTTTCACGCTCGCGGCTTCGAGATTGTCGGCATTAGCATCGACATGGCGGAAGACAAGGATAAACTGGTCGAATTCGTCCAGTCGCGGCAGTTACCGTGGCTCCAACTTCATGATCCGAAGTCGGAGTTATTCAATCAACTTCACGGCAGAGGCGTGCCGTACTGTTTGCTGCTTGACCGGGAGGGGAAAGTCATTTTGCAAGATGCTCGCGGGGAGAGACTCAAACAGAAACTGGAGGAAGTATTGAACTCAAACAGTAAAAGTCCTCCCATTTTTCATTCTGCTCTTGCACAAAAATAGGACATTTCGTTAAGATTCGTTTGCGAAAAAGATTTCCGAGATGGAAATCGAACCTTTCCGAGATGTCCGATGTTCATTAGGCTTTCGCCAGAAAATAATTTGGTCAAATTTTCCCTTTCCCATTCTGGAGCAAGGAAGTAGTCAGAAGTCAGGAGTCAGGAGTCAGGAGTCAGAAGTCGCATGCGGTAAGGAACTGTCAGAGTCTAATGGTGCGGTAGCACCATTCTGACTCCTGACTCCTGTATTCTGCTCCACGGAATGCGATAAGGCTGAAAATGGCACGTTAATTTCTGGCGAAAGCCTAAAATCATGACTACACCCAAAACTTCCCAGCGAGAGCCTTATTTGGCAGCGACATGTGGCACCAATGGCACTTCATTCATACTTCCGGTGCGATAGCCCTGTAGATCGACCGAGACATAGACGAAGCCGATCTCCTTGAATCGGCGATTGATTTCTTCCCGACAATTTTTGCCCAACAGCCGTTGCAATCCCTCTTCGTCCGTTTCGATCCTTGCCAAATTGCCGTGAAAGCGAACTCGCACTTGACGAAAACCGGCATCCCACAAATGTTGCTCCGCCTTGTCGATCATTGCCAAACGCTCCCCTGTGATCTCCACGCCATAAGGGACCCGGGAGGCGAGACATGCCAAACTCGGTTTATTCCACGTCGGCAAACCCTGTTCGCGGGAGAGTTGCCGGATGTCTTGTTTGGTGAGACCCGCTTCCCAAAGCGGACTTCGAATACCGAGTTCGGCAATCGCCTGCAACCCGGGACGGTCATCGTTGGTATCGTCGGCGTTGGAACCTTCGATGACGTACGGGATCGCTCGCTCTTCGGCAACACGTTTGATACGGGAAAAAAGTTCGGTCTTGCAAAGATAACAGCGATGGGGCGGATTTTGCGGGAACCCGGCGATGTCGCGTGCAACAACATCAATGGTGACATGTTCGATCCCCGCAGCTTCGGCGAACCGGATGGCTTCATCGAACTCCCTGTTCGGAAAAAGATCGGCGCGAATGGTCACGGCAAGCGTTCGATTGCCTAAAATATCGTGTGCCGCTTTGAGCAGAAACGTCGAGTCCACACCGCTCGAAAACGCCACAGCCACACTGTCCAGTTCCCGAAGGATTTGGGCTAATTTGATTTGTTTGGAGGGGAGGGTCATTGCCATGAATTGTACCGAAAAAACGCGAAAAAACGAGAGTGTCGCAACAAAGTCGTACAATTTTCGTCGTGACAATTTTCGTCGTGGTACGGTCAATTGGACATGTTACGGTAAAGGTGGACGCAGACACTCAAAGCACTCGAACGGAATGTTGCGCAGCACAAAGAAAAGACAAATGGCAACAAAAATCAGCCAGTACACTTGCAATTCAAACGGCAGGGTAACAGTCGTCCTCTGCCAGTGTTCGTAACACACTTTGCCGACAAGCAACGCCAGAATCGGCGAGAGCAACATCAAGAGCGGTTGACAGCGGAAGGCGGTCACCCATTGCCCGTTCAAGAGATAATGCGTTGCCCGAAGCGTTCCGCAGCTGGGACAGTACAATCCTGTCCAAACGTGAAACGGACAAGAGGGAAACCACACATACGCCGACGGATGCCCAAAGTACAAACAAAGCCCCACCATCCCCCCCAGTAGTACCAAAAGGACAGCGAGCCAGATTTCCGAAAGATGTTTTTTCGTCCCACTCATGTTGCACTGATGCTTAGACTGTCGCTGAAAAGTAAAATACCCGCCGGGGGAAAAGGAGTTAGGAGTTAGAATACGCAAGCGGTATTGCAATATCTCCGAAAAAACGGTGCGGTAGCACCATTCTAACTCCTAACTCCTGACTTCTATATTCTACCGTCCGGAATGAGAGAGACAGCAAAACTGGGCAGAAAACTTCCCAGCGAAAGCCTCACGCGGCTTGACGATTCCTTCAAAGACGGGATAATAACGTTCGCCCGTCTTCCCGCCGGGCAGGGGCAAGCCCTGCCCCTACAATTTATATGATGCAAGATATTATTCAAGAACTCACATGGCGAGGGCTGATCCATCAAATGACCAACCCTGCCCCCAATAATCCACGGGGGCTTGCCGATTGGCTGATGGAAAAGCCGCGAACCGTGTACGTGGGGTTCGATCCTACGGCAGATAGCTTGCACGTCGGACACCTTGTTGCCCTGATGAATCTGCGTCGCTTCCAACAGTTCGGACATCGTCCCATTGCCCTTGCCGGCGGGGCGACCGGAACCATCGGCGATCCCAGCGGAAAAAGTGAAGAGCGAAAACTCATCACCAAAGAGCAGGTCGTCGAAAACATCAAAGGGATCGAAAAACAGTTCCGAAAGTTTTTGCGGTTCGATGACTCGCCGACCGGAGCCGTGCTTGCCAACAATGCCGACTGGTTCGCCGAAATGCGGTACATTGATTTTCTGCGCGATGTCGGCAAACATTTTCCTGTCAGTATGATGCTGGCAAAAGATTCGGTGCGGTTGCGTTTGGACAACACCGAGTCAGGGTTAAGTTTCACCGAGTTCAGTTACATGCTCATGCAGAGTTATGATTTTGTGCATCTTTACAAGACACACAACTGCGAAATGCAACTTGGCGGAAGCGACCAGTGGGGCAATATTACGATGGGCTGTGAGTTTGCCCGGCGAGTCGGTGTACGCGGACAACTGCAAGGGATGACCAGTCCGCTCCTCACCAAGAGCGACGGCGGCAAGATGGGCAAAACGGAAAGCGGCACACTTTGGCTCGATCCGAACCGAACACCCCCCTACCAATTTTACCAGTATTGGATCAACCTCGACGATGCCGATGTCGAAAAAACGCTCAAAATCTTCACCGACTTGCCGCAAGCCGACATGGCGACAGTACTTGCGGTGCATCAGGGCGATCCCGGCAAACGAACCGCCCAGCGCACACTTGCGGACGAACTGACGCGATTGGTTCACGGCGAAGAGGGATTATCGACAGCACAGAAAGCAACGGCGATTTTCTTCGGCGGCGAAATTGCCGCGCTCGACGATGCGGCACTCTCGTCGATCTTTGCCGATGTCCCGAGCAAAGAGTTATCGAAACAGCGACTCGCGGAAGGACTTTTGCTGGTTGATGCGTTGGTCGAATCGGGCTTGGCTTCATCGAAAAGTGACGCACGCCGAACGATTCAGGGGGGCGGAGCGTACGTCAATAACCGACCAGTGCATGACGAAAAAGCGGTACTCACTGCGGAACATTTGGCGAGTGAAACCGTGATGGTGCTTCGGAGCGGGAAGAAAAAGTATGCGCTGTTACGGTTTCGGTAGGTTTTGTCAATGCGGAAATCGCGGAAAATTTCCCCAAAACAAATTCCGCATGTTCCGCCTTTCCGCGCCTTCCGCATGAAAAAAATACGTCCATGACTTTTTCACAATTATTATCCGAGTCGATTCGCAAAAAGGGCAATCCTGTTTTGGTGGGGCTTGATCCTCGCTGGGAGTCGTTGCCCGATTCGTTCCGTCTGGCAACCGGGGGGCTTACCGGGGGGCTTACCGGGGGGCTTACGCCCCCCGCTCATGTTCATGTGGTTGCGGATGCCTTTGAACGTTTCTGCAAAGCGATCATCGACATTGTGGCTCCGCTGGTTCCTGCGGTCAAACCGCAAGCAGCCTTTTTTGAACAGTACGGTTCTGCGGGAATGGTTGCGTTGCAACGTGTGATCCGCTATGCCCGACAGCAAGGGCTTCTCGTGATTTTCGATGGCAAACGAAACGATATTGGTTCCACTGCCGAGGCGTATGCCGCCGGGATTTTAGGGGCAGACTCCGCTTGGGGTGCCGATGCGCTGACCGTGTCCCCTTATCTGGGAGATGACTCCATCGAACCGTTTGTGAAGACTGCTGTCCAACGTCATGCCGGGATTTATGTCCTTGTCAAAACATCCAATGCGGGGGGAAAAATGCTGCAAGATTTGGAAGCGGGTGGCAAGCCGATCTACCTCCGTGTGGCAGAGTATGTCGAACAACTCGCCCGGCAAACGGGTGGCAGCGTCGGAGCGGTGGTGGGCGCGACGTGGGCGGAGCAACTGTCGCAGTTGCGGCAGGTGATGCCTTCGGCTCCGCTGCTTGTGCCGGGATACGGAGCGCAGGGGGGGACGGCAAAGGATGTCGCGCATGCGTTTCACCCGGATGGTTCGGGTGCCCTCATTAACAATTCTCGCGGGATCATTTTTGCCCATTTGAAGGAACCGTTCCAATCACAATTCGGTGAAACACATTGGCAAGACGCTGTCCTCGCCGCCACCAAGCAAATGATCGACGAACTCCGCATCGCATCGGTAGGTTAGGCTTTTACTGAAAAGTTTCCTACCCAATTTTGTTGCCTCCCTCATACCGGGTGGGAGAATACAGGAGTCAGGAGTCAGAATTATAATCGGCTTTTTCATTACTGTCAATACACCTGTTACCCAGTCGCCGCATTTTGCCTATTTTGTCAAAAATAGCGGGGTTCGGGTTCCTTGATTTCAACGACCCAAATTGAGTACTGGAACCCTTACCGCTATTCAATGGAATGGTTACGCAACCGTTCCACGTCTTCCTGCGTAAGGTGGTAAATGTAAATCGAGTACCCTGCCCGTGCAACAGGTTCGAAGTTCAAAAAATAACGGTACTGCTTTTCTCGATCATAAAGATAGTTGACACTCAACGCATACCAACCCGGTTGGGGAACATTCGCCGGAGGCATTGCCACTGATGGAATTTTTGTCGATTCCAACGGATAACTGCCACTATAAGCAACCTTTAATTCTGTAACATCGGGATTTGCCCGGCACCACTGTTCTAAATAGAAAAGGTCTTGTCCCCAGTCAATATTACTGTCAAGCAAATGTCGCGGACCATTGAGCGAACCGGCATCAAGCAATTTTCTCGCACGATCTTTCAATCCTTTTGGTGTCTCGGGCGGCTTTGGATAGTCGGCATCTTTCGGTGTCGGCAAAACGGCAGCCAAACCATTGAAATAGGAAATGCTATGCGGATACACCCAAAGACTACCGGCGACTGACCATAGCAACAGTGTTACCACTATCGTCGAAAGTGCCGGACGCTTCCACGAAATTGCTCTGCCGACCTTGCTGATCCAAATAAAGAAAAACGGCAAGGCTGGAATGACATAGCGGGAATGCACAGAGAAGCCCGTCTGAAAACTCACGAAAACGAGTAGCGCAATTCCCGGTAGTAGAATGACCATCTCGTCCCGCCACGACGCATTACATTCTTTGGTAAAAAATGTGCAATAGATTGCCAACAGCAAGAGTCCCAAAGTGCCGAGCGGCGTTTTGATGAGCAGGGCGTAGAGATAATAGTACCACCAACCGTGATCCGACCATTCGCCGCGAAGGTACGAAGGCAAGCCTCGCTCGAAATCCAGTTTTTGCAGGTCGATACCCTGTACCATATCCTTCGGAAGCGGGACGGGTAACTTGCCAAGTAATGTTCCTTCAAAGCGGTTGGCTCCATCATAAGGGATTGCTTCCAAATCTGTTTTTCCGGTTAATGCCAGCGACTTGAAACGGAACGAATCGAGAGACGTGAATGTTCCATTACCAATATATCCGCAGTTGATAACAAACATGCTGACGATATAGATGATACAAAGACTACCGAGTTGTCGGGCTATCTCTTTGAATTTGAGCGATTGATAATCCGGCAGTCTATACAGTAACCAGAGAATGAAAAAGAACGGGTAGAAAATCAGTAGCGTAAACTTGGTCAATACCGCCAGTCCCAGAATGATACCGGCAATAATGACTTCGAGCATTTCGGGTCGCTTGAGCCATTTCCAAAAAAAGTAAAGCGCAATCACTGCCATAAATGCCGTGGGAACATCATTCATTATTGTGGCACCGTGACCAAGAATAAATGGCGAGAAACACACAACCAGAAGAACGATAATTCCTGAAACAGCACCAAATAATTCCTTGGCAAAACGATAACAGAAAAAGACACCGACGATGGCGAATACGAGACAAGCCAAGCGTCCGACAAAAAACAAAAGTCGTGCTTTACTACTATTTTCTTCGAGGAATACGGAACTCAAATGAAATTCATCCCGACCAGTGGGTGGACGGTCGAATTTCGACTTGTCATGGTTTGGAGACAAGGCTAAAACGGGAAGCGAAGCGATGGCACGAACGAGTGGCGGATTGACCGTTTGGGTGTCGAAGCGACCGAATTTCCAGATGTTCAAACCGGTTAAAAGTTGGGCGGGTTCGTGCCAAACTGGTGCATTGCTCCAAGAACTGTATGCTAAAAGCGTTGCGAAAATGAAAACGATTGATATTCGGCAAAATCGCATGGCGACACAATAGAATCAGGAAGCGTATCGTTTCTTGAAATGTATGTAGAGTCCTATGACAATCATCATGATGCCGATAGCCATCAATACCAGATTCACTTTGCTCTTCGGCGGCTCCGGCATTTTGACTTGCGAAGGGTCAAGACCGTGAAGCGGTTCGATGGTCGAGGGAATCGGTTCCCCGTTAGCATCGGTGGTGTAGGCAATACCGTTGATTGCATCGGTTACTTCCGTGCCTTCGACAAACTTCATGCTGACATCGGAAGGCTTCACATTTCCAACTGTTACGTCGCTTACTGATGTTTTTGTAACCGATATGTATGGATCGTCGGATGCCTCTATGCTTTCGAGGATGTCAAGAGGCATCCATACCCCCCCGCAATTCCCAGATCTTTCAACTACGAAAGTCTCTTTCCACCACCATTTTTCGCCACTTGCTGTCAGTACATCCCATCTGCCGTGCCCCTTTATCGGCAAAAAATCTTTTTCAGGATCAAGAGTAAGTGCTCGTTTCCCAACACTACCCGAAATACCATTACCTTGGAAGTTGTGCGTGAGTTGGATCATTTTGTTCTCAAATGGTGCCACTATTTCCCAACTTTCGTACTGCTTTAATGCATATATGAAAACATAGGAATTTTCACCCAAAGCATCTCCAGGCAAGACACCCTCATTAAGCCAACGTCTGTATTGATTGCTCCAAATGGCTGGGTCAATTGAAGTATCAATACGCCCAAACACTCTCGCCCATGTATCCGTCCTGATAACATTTCGGACTTCACCTCCATGTGGATCAAAAACAATAGATATCCAATGGCTAGGCGTGTTCCGATTTTTCGGAATTTTTTGAACTTCCGTGCGATAGGCTCTCCCATACTGCCAGTGTTCATATCGAGTCCTGAATGTTACCTCATTGTCGTTGTTTGCTCTTCCATCATAGGAATACGTCTCCATACAAAAATAGATGTTATCCATCTTTTTTTTCCGTTCCTCGAATGCCCTCCTCAACATTTGCTTTTGGTCGCCGGACGGTAGGTTAGCAAATGTTGTCAATCTTGTCGACAAAGAGTCAACCGCCCAAGTCATAGATAAGTTCCCACAAAGAAACACAACGGCAACGGCAAAAAACTTATACCTGCCTAAAGAGGCACCACTACTACAATTTAGCGTCATAAATTATTTCATCCTCCGACCAATTTTTCCAGTTTTGGGAATAAAAAAAGCAACCATTCACTGCTTTCTTGAGTGATTTTTCATGTCCTATTCGATACAGGGACAACTTATGCCAACAGTCGATTCGCAAACCTTAGCCAAAATCACCGAAAAACAAATTTTATAAGTCCTTGACACGAAATAGTTCGCGAAAATTACTCCCAGAAACCCGTGAAGCGGTCATAAAAAAACGTGCTATGGCTTTTTCACAAAACAGACACAACACCGGACGCACCCACACTATGAAGAACTGCCTGTTTTACCAAAAAAACACCGCTTTCTGGTAAAACAAGGAAAATTCCCCGAGGCAAGCCAGCAGTTACGAACAAGTCGACTACTCGCAAGGGAGGTACGCATCGTCGCTTGAACCGCATTTCCCAACTTTTCTCGTGTTTGCGCACCCGCATATACCCGCAGTCATACCGCATGATCCCTTCCAACGGTCACTTTGTGGACAACGAACACCTGCCTGACCTGTCAACTGGCATTTACTACTTTCGTGGTAGACGCAAACCTTGTTCGGGAGTGCTGTGGTATCGTCACACGATTCGCAACTCCCAGAGCAACTTTCAGGTGCCACCTCTTGGCACAGGCTCGTTCCAGCCGTACTACAAGAGCCCGGCTGCAACAGAGTAACGCATTTGCGTTTGTTCCAATTTTGCCCAAAGCAGTACGTCGAGTAGCACACCACAGTGACGGACAACGCCAAGGCGACAATAAATGATGTTTTTGATCCGAAATTCATGACGATTCTCCCTTTCTATTAACGAGGAAACTCTCACGCCTTACAGAAACATTCCATAAGGCATAACAAACTCAATCTATCGCATCCGATTCTTGAACAACGGCAAAAACCGGAACATACAAGTCCAGTGCTAAACCATCCATGCTGCAAACAACAATGAATTCTTCAAAACGCCCCGTGGAAACAATCGAATCCGGTGTAAATCGCAATTTGACAACGACCCCGCCCGTACCAATAGGACGTTCCACAGCGTACTCTATGTATTCAGGACACCGAAGTTCAAGCGATTGGATCGGCGACAAGTCGTAACGCACCAACCGCACTATACGTTCTTTCACCTCTTCACGTCTCACCTCCCCAAAGTTAACCCTTGCGGGAATACTGTACAATCCACTGTTTGCCGTCACCCTGCCAACAACTCCCAAAGGCAAAACGCCCTTGTTCGTCTCCACCGCCAAGTCTTTACCAAACGGCTGAGGTACTGTTGGCAACTGCAAATTCACTCGCAGTTTCGCACTCCCTCCCGGCGGCAACTCCTTATCGTAGTCATCTGCAACCATACAGCCGCAGGACGAATGTACCTTCTTGATCGAAACAGTCTCTTTCGATTCATTGACCAGCACAAATTCATGCGTCTGTCTTGGATTACTCACCGAGTCAACCGCTCCGAAGTTCCACACCGGTTCGTCGCATCGCAACCCACCGGCACTAATGGGCTTCTGCTTTGCTTCCGCCGGTTCAGGAGATTGAATAACTCCAACTCCTTGCAAAGCAAACACCGTCCCCAACAAAACAAACGACAGGGCGAACATCCACCTCGTCCAGATTTCCTGAACGGTTTTCCAACTCTTGGTTTCTTGTTCCGACACGGTTGACACGGTTGACACAGGGGCATTCTAGGCGATGCCGCCACGTTTGTCAATAGTTTTTCGGGCAAAATTCCCGTACTATCGACTACCACAAAAGCAGATGAACGACCCAAAAACTCTTTCGATTTTGATTCCGGTTTACAATGAACAGGAATATCTCGCTCAAATAGTTCAGCGTGTGCTTGCCGCTCCGATTCCAAAAAATCTGCGGAAGGAACTCGTGATCGTCAACGATGCCTCAGAAGACGGAACCGCAGATGTGTTGCAAGAACTTGCCCAAGAACATCCGGAAATTCGAGTTTTTCATCAACAGAAGAACATCGGAAAAGGAGCCGCAATTCGCCGGGCAATTCAAGAAATGACGGGCGATCTCGCAATCATTCAAGATGCCGACCTCGAATATGATCCCGCCGACTATCCTGTAGTTTTGAAACCGCTCGTCGAAGGATTGGCGGATGTCGTGTACGGTTCCCGATTCGCTACAAGAGAGATGCGACGAATCGTGCATTATCACCATAAGTTGGGAAATCTGTTTTTGACGCATCTTTCAAATTTTTTCACCGGACTCGACCTGACCGATATGGAAACGTGTTATAAGGCGTTCAAAGCAGACTTGATTAAAACAATCCCTATCCGCTCGAACCGTTTTGGTCTTGAACCGGAACTGACCGCCAAACTCGCCCGGCGAAAAGCAATCTTTTACGAAGTGCCAATCAGTTATCACGGTCGCAGTTATGGCAAAGGTAAAAAAATAGGTTGGAAAGATGGCATCAGCGCAATCTGGACAATTCTAAAATATTGGATTTTCGATGACAACCACGTTTAATACTGCGGAGTCGGCGGACGGTATTGGTCAACGTCGATGGTTCGACACCATTCAACGGCGACCCGACGCGGACGAGGCGGCTGAATGAGGGCGTAGCCGATTGCCTGACCAGGCTCGGGTCTATTTTTTTCCGCTATCCGACATTGCCGTTACCGCACCGTTTGGCTCTGGCAATTCCTTACCGCAAGCGACTTCTGACTCCTGTATTCTGACTTCTGACTCCTTGCTCCAGAATGGGAAAGGGAAAAAAATTATTTTCTGGCGAAAGCCTTATTGCAATGGCACCCAATCGCCTGGATTCCCGCCTGCGCGGGAACGACGGAAATGCGCTGGCGGGAGCGGAAAAATGACGTTGCAGTTTGACTGTCTTGAACGTTCACCATTCTTCTTTATAATGGGGGCAATTATTTCTTTACATTGAATCATGCCATTAGTACCTTACGTTATTGAAAAGAGCGGTCGCGAAGAGCGGGCGATGGACATTTACAGCCGTCTGCTGAAGGATCGCATCATCTTTCTTGGAACCGGTGTCAACGATGAAGTCGCCAATGCCATCGTTGCCCAGTTGTTGTTCCTCAACACCGACGATCCACGCGCCGATGTGCATTTGTACATCAATTCGCCGGGGGGCAGTGTGACTGCCGGTTTGGCGATCTACGACACAATGCAGTATATCAACTGCGATGTGGCGACGTACTGCATTGGTCAGGCGGCGTCGATGGGTGCGGTGTTGCTCGCGGCAGGGGCGAAGGACAAACGATTTGCGTTGCCGAATGCCCGCATTATGATCCACCAACCGCACGGCGGGATGGAAGGAACCGCCGAAGAAATCATGATCCACGCCAAAGAATTTATCAACATCAAAGCAAAATTGAATCAAATATTGATTCGGCACACCGGACACGATCTTGCCCGCATTGAAAAGGATACCGATCGGGATCGATTTATGTCCGCAATCGAATCGATGGAGTACGGACTCATCGACGGCGTGATCGAAAAAATGACCAAGTGAGCCACGGAGCGGGTCATTGTTCGGTCCCGCACCCGTGCAGTCGCTCCGCCGCTCCGTCCGCGTCGGGTCCTCGCCCGCGTCGGGTCTCAGCCCCTTGGGCGGAAATGTTTGGCATCTTGAATGTCAAACCTGCCTCAGTAGAAGGCAGCAACTGGTCACCGCAGGCGCAAGCGGCGCGTAGTACGACGGCGCAGTGAAGATGTCGAAAAAACGCCCGAACGATTTACACGTCAATGAATTACGCGCAGTAGAACCCAGTGTGATTTTTCAGAGAATTCAACCTCATTTTCACCTCATTTCCGCAAACAAAACAACCTCAGTAGCATCAGGCATTCCCTGATGTTTGACCTCATTTACCTCATTTCGCTTTTTGTGACATGTCGTACCAAAACGCGAATGAGGTCAATGAGGTTAGTGAGGGGGAGTGCCACCGAGCGACTGAGGTTGTTTAGTTAGAAAAATAAGGTAAAAATGAGGTTTATCTCCCACGCGATTGTGCTGTAGTAGTAGGGGCAAACGTTTTTTTCCCCAATATGTAAAACGGCGGTCAATGGGTCGTTTTCCAAACCTCCACCGGGCGATCCCATTGAAGCATCCGTCAGAAGTACAACAACATCACACAACGACATCACAACAACTCCCCAGCACAACATCATGGATTACGCAGCCGAATCGCTCAAAAAGCACTATGAATGGAAGGGCAAAATCGAAGTCACTTGCCGCTCGCCCCTTGAAAGTCGGGAGGATCTTTCGATTGCCTATACTCCCGGCGTCGCAGAGCCTTGCCTCGAAATCCAAAAGGATATTTCAAAGAGCTTCGAACTCACACGGCGTGGCAATTTGGTCGCCGTCATTACCGACGGCACGGCGGTGCTAGGACTCGGCGACATTGGTCCCGAAGCGGGGATGCCTGTCATGGAAGGAAAGTGCGCCCTGTTCAAGGCGTTCGGAGATGTCGATGCCTTCCCGCTTTGCATCCGCTCCAAAGATGTCGACGAAATGGTGAACACCATCCGGCTGTTGTCGGGCAGTTTCGGCGGGATCAATTTGGAGGATATTTCTGCACCGCGTTGTTTTGAAATCGAACGCCGACTCAAAGAGTGCTGCGATATTCCCATTTTTCATGACGACCAACACGGCACAGCGGTGGTTACGCTTGCAGCAATGTTCAACGCCCTCAAACTGACGGGCAAAAAGATCGACAACATTTCCGTTGTAACGAGCGGAGCCGGTGCCGCCGGGATTGCCGTGATTCGCCTGCTCGTGGCGATGGGATTGAAAGACGTGATCCTGTGCGACCGGCAAGGAGCCATCTATCAAGGACGAGATGGTCTCAACACCGAAAAAACGGAAATGGCGGCAATCACGAATCAGCATAAAAAAAAGGGGACGCTTGCCGAGGTGTTGCGGGGCACGGATGTATTCATTGGCGTGTCGGTGCCGAACTGTGTTAGTATGGAAATGGTAAAGAGCATGAATCCGCAGCCGATTATTTTTGCGATGTCGAATCCGGTCCCGGAAATTATGCCGGACGAAGCAAAGTCGGCGGGCGCGGCGGTGGTGGGAACAGGTCGGAGCGATTTTCCGAATCAGATCAACAACGTGTTGGCGTTTCCGGGAATCTTTCGTGGAACACTCGACGTTCGGGCGAGAGACATCAATGACGAAATGAAAATCGCTGCGGCGAAAGCGATTGCGGATATTGTTTCGGATACCGAACTCTGTGCGGACTATATTATTCCTAGTCCGCTGAATCGCCATGTGGCTCCGGCAGTGGCGGCGGCGGTCGCCGATGCCGCGCGAAAGAGCGGTGTGGCATAGAAGGAGTAAGGAGAAAGAAGTCGCATGCGGTGTGGCAACTTCTTCCGCACTTTGTACCAAAAAACCTTTATTCTTTCTCCTTCCTCTCCTCTGTTGCACCAACCGAGCGCAGGGTGATTTTGGTGATGACTTCCCGCTGGCGGGGAAACGCTATTTGCTTTGAGCGACGGCATCGGCTTTCGCATACGCTTTTTGCCAACGCTCGTCTTGTTCTAGCATTCGCCGGAGACGTTCTCGCTGCTCTTTGGGAGTCATGTTTTTCGTTTCCTCGTAAATCTGCGCTTGGATTTCTCGTTTCATTTTTACGCAATCGAAGCCGGGGATCGGCTTGATTGTGGATAGGTCAAGTGTTGCCATGAGATGCCTCCATCAATTCGTTAGGGGTGAGGATTCTAATTTCTGGGTAGCCTTGTGCCACGTTGACTTCGTTGTATTTTGGAATTCGGTTGGGATTAACCATGTCATCGCAATTCCAACTCACAGCGGCATCGGCACGAGTAATCGTTGCAATCGCAATGTGCCGACAATCATTCAGGTGATTTTCACTGATGACTTTTGCACCGACATATTCGATGGCTAGACCATCTGATTCGTCTGTTGAAACAACTCGTTCTATCTGTGATTCTGGCAAATTCTTGAAAAAATCTTGGACATTTTGCCGAGAACGTTTATTTTCGCCCCCAAGCACGTCCGACGCAATGATTCGGATTGTTCCGTCGACAACTGCCTGCCAAAACTGCCTCGTCTGTTTGACTCGTTCCGGCAGATGGTCATCAAACATCCCGCTCACAACGGAATTGTCCACATACACTCGTCTGATTTTCTCTTCCATGTCGCTATTGTACCGTAAACGGGGAAAAATTGGGCGTAATTTTTTTGTGAACTCTTTGTGTTCTTCGTGTCCCTTGTGGTTGAAAATAAACCACAAGGGACACGAAGATCACAAAGTTTCACAGGGGAAATGACACAAAAAAAACGACCAGTTTGTACCAGTTCGCAGTATCACTCCTCACTCCTTTTCCCCAATGGTTATTTTTACTTTTCAGCGAAAGCCTAATCGGCTCTACAAAAAACTCTTCTTCTTCGACGGCACGCGGATATTGAACCCGCCGCGTCGGTCGGGCGAACAGCGGATCAATTCCAACTTGGCAAGCAACATGGCTGCGGTGCGGTGTGGTTCCTTTTCGGGTAAAGGTCGCCAACATTGGTCGGCATCCATTTCGTTGTAGAGCCTTGCCGCCACGTCCAACGTGAACGGACCACTTGGCAGACGGGTACGAATCTGGTGAATGCCCATTTGGGTGAAAATCGGAGCACACATGGCAACAATCCAAACAATTGCCAATCGAGTGGTCATCCCACCGAAAAAATACATGGCGGCAAAACCATGACCGCTGAGGGACGCTCGTTCAAAATATTCGTCGTCGAAATCCGCATTGGCTCGAAAAATTCCGTAAAGGGTAAACAGAACGAAAACAACGAGCGAAGTGAGAAAAATCGCCCGGTCGTAATCCAATACCGATTGCTCACGGACAGTGGCAATGCAAAACCAAAACCACGACGACAGAAACCAAGCCACCACGTAAGTGATGGGCCACAAAATGGCAGCAAGGAGCAACAGCAACACTCCACCGACAACGTTCTTGGTGTTCTTCGCAGCGATTTTCGCGGACAGTTGATCGGGAGTCATGGAAGTGGAGGGGTGGTTGAACAGATCAATGAACCGCATTGGCAGCCACGGGGGTATCGGGCAGCCACGGACAGCCACAGCCACGGGGGCATCGGGAGCCACGGGGGGCTGCCCCTACTCTTTTAATTGATGGACGATTTCGGCGATGATGGCATCGGCATCTTCGAAGGCGACTTGGCAGGTTCCGACCTGTTTGTGTCCGCCGCCGCCATATTTGAGCATCAGTGCTCCGACATCCGCCGTACACGTTCGGTTCACCACGCTGTAACCGCACGAAATCATGACATTGATCTTCGCTTTTCCGTCGGTAATCCAAAGCGACACGTTTTGTTCCGGAAACATGCTGTAAATCGTGAACCGATTGCTCGAGTAAATCGTCTCTACTCCACGAAGATCAATCATCAGGACGTTGCCCTCCGTTTTGGAATATTTTTTGACCATGTCGACAAACAATTTCGTTTGTTGGCGGTACAAATCGATTCGCTCCTTCACGTCGGGATGCGCCAGTATCTCCTCGATCGTTTTGGTACGAAAGTGGTCGATGAACTCCAGCATGAGGTTGTAGTTGGAGATGCGGAAATTGTGGAATCTTCCCAATCCTGTCCGCGGATCGGCAATGAAGCCGACGAGTACCCATCCTTGCGGATTCTGAATGTCTTCCGGCGTGAGTTGCCCGGAATCGACTTTGTCGGCAGCAGCAATGACCTCTTTAAGATGAGGAAACTTCACTTCACCGCCACAATAATCATAGACGAGTCCCGCACAAGACGGTGCTTTTTTGCTGACCCCTGGCACGCCGGGAGTCCATCCGACTCGTTCGGCTTCACTGGTGTGATGATCGAACCACATTCCGCAACCGGGAACGAAGGGAACATTGCAGAGCACATCTGTCGCCTCTGCCTTAAAAATGCCATCTTGCAAATCTTTGGGGTGAACGAACTGGACAGAGTCAATAATCCCCGCTTCTTTTAGAACCATCCCACAAACCAAACCATCAAAATCAGAACGAGTAACGAGTCGCATAATTATCAAATGAAAAAGGAATATCAATCAAGTGCCCCTCATTTTAACAAGCGACGGCGATGCTCGCAAGATGTCCCACACGACCAGACCGCCGACAAGTTTGCAGGTCGCGCGGGGTTTTCGTCTCCGATGGTTGATAAAATATCATTTTATAGTACACTCATAGCGTTTTCAGGCGTTCTTTGTCCCTGCTACAATGTATTTTTCCCTCATCGACAAAATTGACACCTTAGAAGCTGGTAAGCGAATTGTCGCCACGAAGTCCCTTTCGATGGCGGAAGAGTATCTGCAAGACCATTTTCCGAATTTCCCGGTCATGCCCGGTGTGCTGATGCTGGAAGCCCTCACTCAGGCATCGGCGTGGCTGATTCGGGTGAGCGAAGATTTTGCCCACAGTGTTGTTGTGCTGAAGGAAGCCCGAAATGTAAAGTACGCCCGGTTTGTACAGCCGGGGCAAACACTCCACATTGTGTCGGAAATCGTTCAGGAAGAAGAAAATCTTGTGACGTTGAAAGCGGAAGGAACGGTGGAGGGGCAGACCAATCTCAAAGCAAAACTGGTGCTTTGCCGGTATAATCTCTCGGACACCGACCCGTCGCAACAACTCACCGACACAAAAATAACGAAGGACATGCGCGAGCGATTCAAAAACTTGTACCGCCCGATCAGATAGACCCGGAGCGGGTCATTGATGCGCCTTCGGTCGGCTGCCTCCCTTTTGTACGGCGAAACCGAACTTGTCGGCGGTTTGGCGCGGCACTACTCGGGTCCTTCCCGCAATAGCACAAGTACCGCACAGAGCAAAAGTAGTACCAATACCAAACACCAGAGAATGCAGAGTACCAATGCCGACCAGTCAAGGATGGTCGTTGAAAAGGGATCATTCAACAAGGCAAACACGCGACCGAAGAGGAACAGAATCGTCGTACCAACGGGCAACAGCAGCACCGGTACGAGCAACCACGACAACGTTCGCCGATGTGCCAGAAATTCAAGAGGAGCAGGAACACGATCCATCAAATCATTATAATCATACAAATCATTTCATCAAGACACTCCAAATACAGTTGGAAATGTTTCACCGCTTGCACCTGTCTACTGTCTACTGTCTACTACACCGTTTCTCAATTGGTATTGCTTTTGTTTCGCACGGAGGCACGGAGAACACGGAGGAATCGATTGGCATGTTCGACTCCTCCGTGAACCCCGTGCCTCCGTGAGAGCAAAAAA
>Ga0123353_10004846_pt1 | contig 17484 bp, 16 predicted proteins | sample TergutLab28metaG_3_FD_92763 | JGI IMG/M metagenome (GOLD analysis project Ga0123353, IMG submission 92763) | Labiotermes labralis P3 segment gut microbial communities from Petit-Saut dam, French Guiana - Lab288 P3 | ecosystem: Host-associated > Arthropoda: Insects > Digestive system > Gut ...
GGGCTATCCAATAGGCGAATTCCTGGCGCTGCGCCGCCGCGCCCCTGCGAAACGCGGATATAACCATTGCTGTTGCGTCGCCCATTGCGGCCGCGTAATCCTCAGCGGTAATTAATGCGATATCCGCCGCGATTTTTAAGCAGCCGTTCGTCCAAATGGTCTCCGCGTCCGACGGCGGCAGCCCCGCCCTCCTGTTCGCAGCCTCCATCGCTTCGCCCTCGATCTGGGCGGCGCCTTCGAGCCCGGCCGATCTGATAACAAGCGATATCGCCTGGCCCTTTGTCAACATCGCCTGGCCGCCGTATGCCGACGCGCCGAAACCTTTAACAATACCCATTGCGCCCGATTCATATATGGCGCCGCGCGCCCATGACGCGCCGATGTCCTGGAAGTCGATATTGAACAGGACGTCCAGGTAGTCGCGCGAACCGACATATTCGTTCGATATATATTCTGTAGTGCCGGGCGCGACGCGCCCGGCGGCGCCGGAAACCGCCGATGGGTTAGTATAGCCGAACGGCGGCGCCGCGCACAGCGCCAGGACGGCGGCGCATAACGCCGCCGTAAACTTCACGCATTTTCGCTTAAATGACGCGCGCATAAAACCTCGATTAATATAGAGTCATATATATTTATCGGTAAGAAAGGGATTTCGTTACACTATTGGCGGGAGGATTCCCTGATTTCCACGACAACGTCACTGAATATGCGGCGTTCGTCGTTGATTGCCATCTCGTAACCGATTCGGATATTTCCACTGTGTTCACCGATGTCAATCTCAACGTTGCGCGCCGTTATACCGATCGTAAACGCGCCGTTACTGGTATCGTAATACGACAGGTGCTTTTTCCCCTGTTGGAATATAAATTGTGAATTGATGGAACCGTTCCGGACAAGCGTCAGCATGTCGCCCGAGGCCTCGATTGTCGTCGTCGTCCCCTCCATGCCCGTCATCGCACTCTCCTGGAATGAGATAAAATGTGCGTCGCCGTTTTTTTTATAAGTGCCTTCGGTAACGAGTTCCAATAAGTCAGGTTCCATGCCTTCCAATATTTGGAGCCCCACCAGCGATACAATTACATTCTTGTCCATTAATTGATCATAACCTGCTTTCGTATTTCTCAATATCCAGCTTGAAAACGCGAGCGCCGGCCGGTTCGCCGAGAATCGCACCGCAAAGCGGCTTAAACTTTTCTATACTGTCGCTCGTGTAAAACGTGATATCCCGGCACGCCGGCACGCCTGACTCCGGGCCGGGTTGCGTGCCCGCGCGCCGCATCCCCAGCTTGTCCAACGTCGCGTATACCTCCGCGGCCACGGCTTGCGCGGAACTTATCATTTGGATATCCCCTCCGATTACACCGCGTATGATACCGCTTAAAAGCGGATAGTGCGTACAGCCCAGTACGAGACAGTCAATCCCCGTTTCGCACAGCCCGCCAAGGTATTCTTCCGTAATAATACGGGCGGCCTCGTGGTTCCACCAGCGCGGGCCCTCTTCCGCCAGCGGGACAAACAGTGGGCAGGCCCTGACATATACCTCGATCGAAGGGTCTATTTCCCGGATGACGTTTTCATATACGCGGCTGGCGATAGTCGCCTCCGTCCCGATGACGCCGACTTTTTTATTTTTTGTGGAGCGCGCGGCTGTCGCGGAACCGGGCCTGATGACCTCTACCACAGGAAAATCAAGCGCGTCCGCGATTGGCTTGAACGCATGCGCGCTTGACGTATTGCATGCGATGACGAGTAGTTTAACGCCGGTTTCCAGAAAAAACCTGGTATTTTGGAATGTAAAGCGCCTGATGGTTTCCGGGGATTTTACACCATACGGCGCCCGGCCGCAATCCCCGAAGTAGACGATATGTTCGTCCGGCAAGATTTTTCGGATCTCCTTCAATACGGTCAGGCCTCCGAGTCCGGAGTCAAACACGCCGATCGGCCTGTTATCCATTGCGCACCGTATGGTATATTTCCCGGACATTCAACTGCGGCACGTCAACGGAGGCGTCCTGGCCGGATTTGTTTATCGTCTCCATTTTATTGATATACGACGCGAGCGCGTCGGCGTTGGACGTTATGTTATTTAATACGCCAAGGTAGGGCTCGGCCTGCTCCGCGTACTCCGAATCACGCTTCGCCCCATACCTGAAATAGTGGTCAATCTCGCTCCACGCCTCCTCAAATAACGTCCTGACCTGTACTTCGGCGACCATTTCATGGCGGCCGGGTTTTATCAACAGGTGGTAGTGTATCGAACGGTAACCGTTCCTGTGCTCGTTTAACTCGCATCCAACGGCGGCGTACATATCCAGCAACTGCTGGGGATCCCCCTTCTTGTAATTGGCCCTTGGAGTCGTATAAAAATCCCAGTTCTCGGAAAGGAACTTGTGTATGTCCAGCCAATTTTCTTTGAACAGGTGAAGGGCGCGCATGCCGACCAAATCTTTGACGTTTTTTTCATAGTCTTTATACGACGCCAAAAACGAAGGCGATTCTATAGATTTCCTGATAATTTTTTCTATCAGGTGTTCTTTATCCTTAACCCTGTATTTTATTGAATGGATCGTCTTTTCTTTATTCAACAGATCCGCAAGGTACCTGGCCGTATCCTCATACACCGGGAGCCTGCCGCCGTAGTCCTCATAGAGATCCATCAGTTCGCCCCAGCTTATTCCGAGTTTGTCATAATCATTTTCGTTTATTGCGTATTTTTCCAAAAATGCGTTTTTATCCATGTGACCCCTCACGCAAACAACTGTATAAACGTTTCGTCAAATAATCCTGGAGCGCCGGAACCCCCCGATTGCCACGCGCGCCAATGCGACTGATATACCGCCTTGTAATAAGTTAAACGGAAGCTCGGCAACGGCGGCCCCGAACCCGAATACGCGGTCAAACAACGCCAGCACCGTCGCCTCCCCTAAAAAATATCCGGCAACCATGACGCACGCCCCGGCAACAAGGGCGGCCATGAGCCTTCCTTTACCGTTCCCGTTCCCGTATACGCGTCCGGCGATATAACCTTCCAGGCCCTTTACAATAAACGTAATCGGCGCGTAAATATATGCGCCGGTGACAACATCGGCAAGCGCGGCGCCGACTGCGCCCGCGAACGCACCAGTAAAACCCCCGAACAATACGCCCGCGACCAATATAACGGCGTCCCCGAGGTTAAAATAACCATATCCCACGGGGATTCGCGTAAAAACCGTCGTCACGGCGGCCATCGCGGTCAATACGCCAATCAGCGTCAGCCGGCGCGCGCCGAAGCGCTTTCCCGTCATTTCCGTTCGTCCTCCAACGACTTGGCGACCAGCCTGACCCCGCGGATATGCAGCGAAGTCTGCCTGTCCACCTCCATCCGCAGGCGTATGACGGCGGCGTTTAATGCATTGTGTATTTTTACGCCGTATAAGACGCCCAACGAAAGCCCTATATCCAACCCGTTGTCGGTATAATCCACGCTTGCGTCGATAACCCTGGCCACCCCGTCGCATTTTAATGCGATATGCGAGACGAGCTGCTCGAGGGCTGCCCGGGATATCGTATACCCGCCAAGATAACTGAACGTCGGCCGTACGACCGTACGTTCCCCTATGTCGCCGACATTAACGGCGCCTGTTCCGTATACGCCGGCGCCTTGGGCGCCTGCGCTCTGGACGCCGGCCGGTTGGTTATACGTCATAGCCGTGGTGTTCCTGCCCGGCCTGATCCCGCGTTCCACCAAACGCCGCAGGGGCGCGAGGAAGTATCCGGAAAAATCCTTTTTTAATGCGAAAGTCGGCGCGGGTATGACATGCTTCCCCTCGTCCATTCTGACAGCGCGCGCCGCTTCGATATCGCCGGGCGACGCGACTTCGGATATGTCAATATATGTGGAGATCGGCGGCAGAGACAGGCGGTTCGTTATGGAGTCCACCATATGGACCGAAGTCCCGAGTATCATGACAGATTCCGCGTCAGTAGCATCCAGTGCATTCCGGACAGCCTCCGCGTGCGCCGGTTCCGTAAACAGCGCCCTGCGTATGGAGGCGATGCGCGAGGCTTCGCGCTTTGCCGAGGTGCCGGCAAGCACCTGGTTCTCCCGTATCAGGAGGCCGTCGTCAAGAATGCATGAAACGCTATAGCGTTTTGCGACTTCAAGCGCCCGGTAGCTCTTGCCCGTTCCGCTGGGGCCCACAAACCCGTATACTTTCAACATTTATCTCCCAGGCAGCCGTCCGCCGCGATATGCGCCCTGACGCTTGCCAACAACCTTTCCGCGGAAAAGGGCTTGACAATATAATCAACCGCTCCGAGCCCGAAGCCCGAAGCCTCATACTCGCCGCCGTCATTGCCGGATACCAGTATGACGGGGATATCGCACGTATCAGGGCAGCCCTTGAGTTCCCGCAGCACGTCCAAACCGCCCATGTCCGGCAATACGATATCCAGCAATATGAGATCCGGCGTATCGCCGCGCGCGCATATAATGGCGTCGCCGCCGGTCTTTGCGGTCAGCAGGGTGAATTCCGGAGAGAGGATGCGGAATAATACCAGTAAACTTGATCGCTCGTCGTCGGCCGCCAATACGGTATAATGCTGTATATCAGCCATATGCCAATTATACAATAATCCAAAACCCTTTTCAACGAGGCGGCGGGCTGTTACAATTATCACATTATTCATTTGCCGGCATTGGAGGGCGGTATATGCGATACAAAAAAATGAGGGCCGCGGTCATGACCGGACTCGGCAGGATAGAAATCGTCGAACAGCCGATCCCGGAACCGGAACGGAACGAAGCGTTGGTACGCGTTGAGTGCGTCGGGATATGCGGTTCCGACCTGCATTATTTTGAGTCCGGGCAGCTCGGGGTACGGATAGTCAAGCCGCCGTTTATACTCGGGCACGAGGCGTGCGGCATTGTCGAACGGGTCGGCCCCGACGTGACGAACGTCAAAGAGGGCGACCGCGTCGCACTGGAACCCGGCAGGGCGTGCGGCGCGTGCGATTTTTGTAAAAAAGGGCTGTATAACCTGTGCGCCGGCGTCACGTTCTTCGGCTCGCCCCCGACAGACGGCGTATTCCGGGAGTATGTGGCGCATGACGCGGCGCTGTGCTTCCCACTGCCGAAAGACATATCGGCTATCGAAGGGGCTATGGTTGAACCCCTTGCCGTCGGGCTCTACGCGGCGCTTAGATCAGGCGCCAGGCTGGGAATTACGGCCGCCGTCACGGGCGCAGGCTGTATCGGGCTCATGTCGATGATGGCGCTGCGCGCAATGGGCGTAACAAACATATATATAACGGACATAGAACAAAAACGACTCGATAAGGCGCTGTCGCTCGGCGCTACGGAAGCGGTTAACGCGAGGGGGAGGGACGCGGCCGAAGCCATACTGGAACTGACGGGCCAGGCGGGCGTCGATCTCGTCATCGAGACGGCCGGCGCGGAGATATCCACGGTACAGGCCATCCGCATGACAAAGAAGGGCGCGATCATCATGCTCGTGGGCCAGAGCCCGGACGGGCTGCTGACGCTGCCGGTGACCAACGCAATCGCCAAGGAACTCACATTCCTGACAATATTCCGGTACAGGCACGCCTATCCGCCCGCGATAGAAGCCGTCGCAAACGGCGCGGTCAACGTCAGGGACGTCGTTACGAACATATATCCGTTCGGCGATATACAATACGCCTTCGAGCAGAGTCTGCACGACAAAGCCAACATAGTAAAATCGGTGATCAAGATCAGCCAGTAGGGCGCGGCATCCCTGACGCGCCGCATACAGTAGGGCGCGGCATCCATGCTTCCAGCGTTTCATACGAAAAGAAAACCCGCCGGGGTTCCGGCGGGTTTCCGTTTAACTATTATTTTTATCATTTGCCGTTTTAACCGGTTGCGGTACAACCGGTTCTTCTTGCGTATCGTAGTAACTCATTTGTAACTTGACGTAAGCTTCGTCTTCCGTAGCTTAATATTCAGCTTTTGAGTGATGCGATACATTATGTTGTGACACAAAACATGAATAAAGCGGCACATCTTGTGTCACACATCATATTGTATCATTGATTTTTTAATTGTCAATATATTGTCAGTAATATTTTTACATTATATGACTTCCAGCGCGTCGCGCCCCGGCAGGGCCGGGAATGGCGCGGCGGGCAGTGTCTGGTACCAGAAGGCGACCGAGGCGATATCGTCACGCAGCGGCAGGTAGCGCCCGCCTTCGCGCCAACCGAGCGCCTGTATCGTCACTTTTATGTCCTTATCAAAACGTATGGGATCTGTGATGTGCCAGCGATAGAGCCCGAACCGTTTTTGGGACTGGTAGAGTATGTCGGTCCTCACGGGATGGAAGCCCGTGTACGGGGTTGAAAACGCGACATAGTGGTCGCGGTTGACGGGATCCTCAAAATTATATGAACCGCAAAAATAGTCTTCGGTCCCGGTGCCGCATATGGTGGGCCACTCCCCGTCGCCGTCCATATAGAACTTTATCTCGCCTTCGCCCCACCAGCCGTTGTTATTGACGCCCCAGGCAATGTACGTACCCGCGTATTGCCCCTTGCCGGATACCCCGTCCAGCAGCGTGTGCGGCGTCGCGTAATCCAGCGGGTTGGAACGGCGGAATTGCGCGTGGAAATAGGCGATATCCGTGGGCGCCTCGTCGACGAGCGCGTAGTCGATTTGGTAATAACACGTCATTTTGTCGTCGCTTCTGTTTTCCAGGGTGATCCGGCAGCGTTCGCGAAACGGCATCGTCCAGTAACAGTTGAACGCGCTGCCCGGATTTACGCATACGGCGAGCGACGATACCTGGTGATACGCCTGCCAGCCGCTGCAAAAGAAGTCGCCGACCGGGCATTCGACGGACGGCTGTTCGCCGCCGTCCCAATAAAACCGCAGGATAGAGTCGCGCCACTTGCCCGTCGGCGTCATCCATATATGCTGGATTGCCCCCGGCCCCGCTATATCGGCCAGCGTAAACGTCTCGCCCCCGCCTATCACCACAAACGGGTTGACCTTCCAGCCGCGGCCCAAATCCCGCGCGGCCCTTTTGGCTGAGCCGTTATCCGGTTCGCACATGCCGGCTAGCCCTTTTGCGCCGGAAAAATTTTCCGGACTGATGGAACGCGTCCGCGCGCCGGAGAGCCGCCATAAATTGCCCAAATCATTCGCCAAACCGTTAAACATTATACCCTCCTCATGAAGCCGGGCCGGGCCCGGGATCTTATAGATTTATGCGCATCGCGTCGATTTTTATACGGCTGTCGCTTTGGTACGCGTTCAGTTCCGTCATCTTATATGAAGCGGCGAGGGCCCTCGCGCTCGCGTTTTCATTTTTTGAGCGGAGTATGAACCATTGCTCGCGCCAATAATCCTTCTCAATTTCTATATCGGCGCCGTGATCGGCGATCAGGCGCTCCGCCTTGTCCTGATTGAAGTTATAATGAAAGATACACCGGTCCAGATCGACTGTGCACTCCGTGGCGCACGTATCTTCGCCCTTTTCATACAATATTTCCCTGCCGTCTATGTCAAAAACGGCGACGTCCGGAACCTGCGTACACGTGACGATGGGATAGTGGTGTATCAAACTGTACGCGGCAAGCTGCATCCCTGCCGAATACGCGCTGCTCCATACGACGAGTTCCGCGCCCAGGTCGTACAGGTTTTGCCATACGTTCGGAAAATTCGAGTCGAAACAGATCGCCAGCCCGATCCTGCCAAAATCCAGATCGACGGTGCAGTCCCCGCCGTCCGTAACCGCGCACGGGGGTTCCAAATCGTATTCGCTCCAATACGGGTATATTTTCCGGTACGACGCGACGATCGCCCCTTCGCGGTTTATGACTAGCGCCGTGTTGATCCTCTCTACGCCCCCCTGCGACATATACAACGGAAACACTATATTCGTACGGTAATGCGCCGCGGCCTCCCGTACAGCTTCGATCACGCCGTCGCCGGCGGAAACGCCGGATTCCTGGTTCCCCAGGCATGTCTCCGGCAATACGACCAAATCGAGTCCGCCGCGGAGCGAGCCGTTTAGTACCGACAGCATTGCGCCGGCGTCCGCGGGTTTAAACGAAACGCTTAATATTTTTACGCGCCTGCCCATATACCCTCCTTATAACGCATATCTTACACAGCATTATACTATATTTTTTGTCCGTATCGTTTATAAACCTGAAAATGCGGATTGTCTGCGCGCCGATAAAAAATTCACGCGCGCAGCGTAACGGAGACGTCGCGCGTAATCCTGCCGGACGGTGTATCGCAGCATACGTGGATGTTGATGACAGTCTGTTCCTCATTGGCGTATGATATGTCGAAGTCGGCTATATCGGCAATTTTTATCGCACCGGCCGGATCGTCGACGCGCGGAGAGGCCGCGTTTTTTTCCACGAGGCGGCCCGCGCCCCCTCCGGCGCCCTCTTCAAAGTAGATAAAATAATTTTCTCCCCTGCCGGCGCCGCCTTTGTCGATCTGCAATACGTTCCTTGCGTTGGTCACCGAATCCGACGGTATCAGGCTTATCCTTTCGCGGGAACTGTTTTGGCGCAATTTGACAGTGATATACGAAACGGCTATGCGCGCTTCGCCCTGGGCGGCCTTTTCGTCCAGCGCCCTCTGGAACGCGCCGCTGCCGGTTGTGATTATCGTCAGCAAAGACGTCGCCAGGAAAGCCATGAGCGTGAGGGCGATCAACAGCTCCACGACGGAAAACCCCGGTTCGTCCGCGGTAATGGATTTTCTTAATAGTATATGGCGTATTTTATTCACAAATATCCCCATTATTTCCGATCGATCGCGGCAACGTTAAGGACGGGGTTGCCGTTTATAATATCGTATGAATATTCATACATATGGGGTTTTAATATTATCTGGTAGTTGTCCTTAAGATAGTCCAGGCCGGAATCGCCGGTCACAGGCGGGTACCGCCCCTCCAGCGCGTAACACTGCCGGATGGCGTCGTTAATTGCATTACGGTTTGCAAACAGCTCCCGCTCGGACATCGTCTCGCGGTATTCCATGAGCGGCGGAATGACGACGCTGAACAAAACCGCGATGACGGCAAGGGCGACTATTAACTCTATGAGCGTGAAGCCGCTGTCCGGACCGCCCCGCGCAAAACCGCGTCCATATGGGGCGGGGCGGCCTTGCGGTTTTATAAATTTATACATCGCCGACCTCGTTTACACTCCCGGTCACGGGGTCATAACGCACCGTATATGTGGCGCCTCCATCGGTAACGCTGTAAACAAAACCGCCGGCGGTGTCCATATTGCTGATCCTGCCGCCGTATTCGACGCCCGACATTTCATATATCAGATCGCATATATTAGCGTCGTCAGGGTCAAACCGCCCCTCAATCTTCAATATTTCAATAACCGCGCCAATACTCGCCGCGTCCTGCCGCGCATTCGACAGCCGGGCGTCCGAAACCAGCGACAGCATACCGGGGAGTAAAAACGCAATCAGTACCGCTATCACGAGAATTACGATTATCAATTCGACAGTAGTAAAACCGCCGGCCGCGGCCGTTTTACCGTTGGGCGCCAATCTCCGCATCGCCGCTGTACCTTTATATCGACGTCATTATATTTATCATCGGCAGCATAACAGAAACTATGATGACCCCTACCACCGCGCCGAGAACTATAATCATCAACGGTTCTATCATTATCGTCAGGCGTTCTATCGCCTCCTCGACCTCGAGGTCGAAAAAGCCCGCCGTCCTACTGAGCATCTCGTCGAGTTCGCCGGAATTTTCGCCAATGGCTATCATGTGTACGAGCAGGTTCGGAAACAGTTTCGTATCGCCGATGGGGCCGGCAATCCCGCGGCCTTCCTTGATGGCGTTGGCGCAGGATTCAAAACGCTGCTCGGCCACCCTGTTTCCTATTATTCTTTTCATAATGTCGACCGCGTTGATGATTGGCACGCCGCTCTTCAATAAAATACTCATGCTCCGTGCAAATCTGGCCGTTATGATTTTTACGCAGACATTCTTCAATCCCGGCAGCGTGAGTTTAAGCCCGTCTATCCACAGGCGCCCTATCGCGGATTGGGCAAAATACCGGATAAACACTATCAGCGCCAGGACGAACAGGGTGATGAGTATGATATTATCGACGAAAAAATCGCTGACTCCAATCATGGCCGCGGTGATCCACGGCATCCCCTCGCCCATTTGGCCGAGGATTTCGGTAAACATCGGCAGGATTTTGACAATCAGCAGTACGATTACGGCGACCGTCAAAACGGCCAGGATAACCGGATATGTCATAGCCGATTTGATTTTTTGCCTGATCCTGTTATCCCTTTCGTAATAGTCGGCCAGCCTCACCATTATGGCGTCCATTGTGCCGCTGGCTTCGCCGACTTTGACCATGCTGACAAACATCTCCTCAAAAACGTCGGAATGCGCCGACAGCGCGTCCGAGAGAACAACGCCCCGCCGCAGCTGTCCGCTGACGCTGTCCGTGACCGCGTCCAGCTTCCTGCTTTCAGTCTGGCCTTTTAAAAGCGAAATCGCCTCTATAATCGTGACGCCGGCATTCAGCAATACGGAGAACTGCCTGCAAAAAACCGCCATCTCACGGGCGCCGACCCTGCTGAACAAGCCCGCTTTCAGTTTTTCCCTGATGACGTTCTCACGGCTGCGGGTGATAAAATAACCGCGTTCGAGCAACATGGCCTCCAACGCCTCATAGTTCGGGGCGTTGAGTTCGCCTTTGATAATTTCGCCGTCCATGTTCCGCGCACTGTATTCGAACAGGGCCAAGGTATCACCACCTCCGGTTCAACAACTGTATCAACAGCTGCTGATCGCTGACGCGCAGGATCGCATCGTCCTGCGAAATAACGCCCGAGGTCACCAAATCCGCAAGGCTCGATTCCATTGTCTGCATGCCTATATTTGTGCTGGTTTGGATGATACTGTTTATCTGGTACGGCTTGCCCTCGCGAATCAGGTTGCGGATTGCGTTATTGACGACCATGACCTCAAAGGCCACGACAACCCCGGTTCCGTCCTTTTTCGGGATCATCTGCTGCGTCACGACGCCTTCGAGGACAGTCGCGAGCTGACTCTTGATCTGATTTTGCTGGTTTGGCGGAAATACGTCGATAATCCTGTCGATCGTCATAGCCGCCGAAACGGTATGCAGGGTAGAAAACACCAAATGGCCGGTCTCCGCGGCAGTCAGTGCGATCGCTATGGTTTCCGGGTCGCGCATCTCGCCGACCATTATCACATCGGGATCCTCCCTGAGTGCGGCGCGCAGGGCGTTGGAAAATGATTTCGTGTCCGAACCGACCTCGCGCTGGCCGACCAGCGATTGTTTGTGTTTGTGCAGGTATTCGATCGGATCCTCAATCGTTATTATATGGCATTGCCGTTCGTTGTTGATTATATCGATGATGCTGGCGAGCGTAGTCGTCTTGCCGCTCCCGGTTGGCCCGGTCGACAGGACAAGGCCCTTGCTCCGCCTGGCGAACGTCTTAATAATTTGGGGCAGGGCAAGGGAATCGAAAGACGGTATGACAAACGGGAGGGAGCGTATCGCTATGCCGAACGTATTGCGCTGTTTATATACGTTGGCCCTGAACCGCCCGAGCCCGGGCCGCGAAAATGAAAAATCGATATCGCCGTGTTCCAGGAGCGTTTCCATCTGTTTGTCGTCGACCAGGCCCCTGACATACGCTTCCACTACGGGAGGCAATACGGGCGACGTGTCGGGGACCGCTTCCAATATAGATCCAACCCTCATCAGCGGTTTGGCGCCGACCCCTATATGCAGGTCGGTGGCGTTATGGGAGCACACGTAATCCAGGAGCACGTCGATATCCTTGACGTCCGCCGCGCCGGGCTGCGCGCCATCCGCGCCGGTATGTTCCGCGGCCTCGGCGCCTGTTTTATTATCAAAATTAAAATCCGGCATAAACTGTATTCACCATCTCCTGTAATGAAGTCACGCCGCTTAACACCAGGGAACGGCAATCGTCGTACAAATTGGTCATACCGGCTCCCGAGGCTGCTTCCCGTATTTTTTCCGCGCTTTTCATCTGTTCGATTATATACTTGATTTCACTGTCGATATACAACGTCTCATGTATTGCCCGCCGCCCGCGATATCCTATATTATTGCACTGGGCGCAGCCGACCGGGTCGCAGATGCGCGCCGGGCCATCGTGTTTCAATGCGGCGAGTTCCGGCGCCGTCGCCTCCCTCTCCGTTTTACAATTTTCGCACAGGCGCCTGACGAGCCTTTGGGCGATGACGCAGGTCACCGCTTCACTCATCAGATAGGGGGGTATGCCCATATCCATCAACCGCGTGACCGAGCCCGGCGCGTCGTTCGTATGCAGCGTCGACAGCACCAGGTGACCCGTTATCGCGGCGCGCACTGCGATCTCCGCCGTCTCCTCGTCGCGTATCTCGCCGACCATTATGATGTCTGGATCCTGGCGCAATATGCTGCGCAGGCCGTTCGCGAACGTGAGGCCCGCCTTTGTATTGACTTGAACCTGATTTACGCCTCGAATCATATATTCCACTGGATCCTCAATCGTAACAATATTCTTGTCCGTGCGGTTGAGCTCGGCCAGCAGGCTGTATATGGTCGTGGTCTTCCCGCTCCCGGTCGGGCCCGTCACGAGCACTATCCCGCGCGGCGCGCGGATGACCGAATCGATTATCCTGTTCTCCCGCGCGGTAAACGACAGCATGTCCCTGTTGAACGCAAAGTTTGTGCGGTCCAGTTTGCGGATTTCTATTTTTTCACCGAATACCGTGGGCAGCGACGAGACGCGGAAATCATATACGTTGCCGCTTACGGACATTTCGACGCGGCCGTCCTGGGGCAGGCGTTTTTCGGCTATATCCATCCCGGCCATGATTTTTATCCGCGTCGAAACCGACGAATACAGTTCGGACGGAATCGTCATATTCTCCGTGAGGCTGCCGTCGACGCGATACCTGACCCTGACCCCGTCTTCAAACGGTTCGAGATGGATGTCGCTCGCCGACATCGCCACCGATTCGTTCAATATGGAATTGGTCAGCCGGACGGCGGGGGCGTTGCTGACGCCGCTCTCCTCATCGTCCGCCTGCGCCCTGGCGTCCCGCGCGCCGTCCCTCGGCGCGTTTCTGTACTCGTTTTTCAGGTCCTCCAACGCCCTGTCCGAACGCTGCCGTATAAAATAGACGTCGATCATGCGCGTAATCTGCGAAGCGGAGGCGCTGACGGGGATGACAGACTTTTTTGTAATAAACCGGATATCGTCAATCGCCTGGAAATTTTTGGGCTCTGACATGGCGACATACAGTTTATTGTCGAGTATCCGGATCGGTAGGACATTATATGTTCTGGCCATCTCATCCGATATACACCGGATCGCATCAGGCTCCACCGTGACAGTTTCCAAGTCCACGGGTTTTCCCGTATCAAGGGCGTCGTTCTGGTCATTCATTTATAATTTACCCCCTGTTGTATCTTCTCTGAATATAATTATTTAACACCCGCATATGACTAATAAACATTAATTTTATGCTGTATTGCCGTGAAGGAGGCGGGCGCGCAGCGCATGTGCCCGGGCTGCTATTGACGGCTGTATGAAAATGGAATAGAATTAAAAAAATTCGGATGAAAAACGACGCGGGCAATGCGTACGTGACGGAGGCGCTATGGCTGGATTTTTCGGGTTTTTCGACTATACAAAACCGGGGCCGGGTATCCCGAAAAACGCTCCGCCGAAGTCGCGGCCAAGGGTCTTTTTCGATGTTTTTATACGCAAGTTCTGGAAATTGATTCAAATAAACCTGTTGTATACAATATTCAATATCCCCGGCATTGTCTTTTTGTTCATAGGCGTCCAATTCATGTTCCCCAGCATTATGTTTGAGGACATAGAGATCGATCTGTACCTGCGGCTGATGTTCGGTTCGTTGTTTATTTGTTTCCCGATACTGTGTTTCGGCCCGGCGCAGGCGGGCATGACGTTTTGCCTGAGGAATTTCGCCCGCGAGGAACACGCTTTCATCTGGGGGGATTTTAAAGAGCACGGGTTGAAAAACATCAAGGAGAGCCTGTTAATATGCCTCATAGATTTTTGCGCGTTTCTGTTGTTGTGCATCGCCATCAATTTTTACGGGCAGCTCATCAACCAGCAGCGTTTTTGGGCGCTGATAACGTTTGGCGTAATCGCATTGGCGTTCCTGCTCTTTTCGATGATGCACCTGTATATATATCCGATGCTCGTTACGTTCCACATCACCGTCCGCCAGATCTATAAAAACGCCCTGATATTCGCGACCATCCGGTTTATACCAAATATTGGCATATTATTGTTATGCGCCGCTATCATAATGGCATCGTTCCTCATAACCGAAATCGGCGTCATATTATTTTTCCTGATTACCACATCCCTTATCGGTTTGATTATTAATTTTTACGCGTATCCGACGATAAAAAAGTATATGATTGACAGGGTGCAGGAAGAAGCCGCCGCGGAGCTGTCCGGCGAGGCTCGGGACGCCATCGCGGAAGAATCCGGCGCGGACCGTGTTGACTATCCAGAAGAGTCCGGGCAACCCGCCGCCGGTTTGTCGGCGGCTGACGCAGACGGCGAAACGCCATCCGACAACGACCCAGATCCCAATGATGAAAAGCCCGCGGATAAAATATTTACGGACGGACGATTTATTTGATCATCATATGGTGATGTATGCCTCTTGATTACGAAAATAATAAGCCGGAAAACATAAACGAGCTGTACAGGCGCGGTAAGTATTTCAAATACCTCCTGGAGAGCAGCGTGGAAATAATCCTGTTCATCGATCGGGACGGATTTATAGAATATTGTTCGGACACAATGCTGCACCGCGCCGGGGTCCCGGATTTTACCACGATAGCCGGAAAGCCTTTCCAGTACCTGTACGCCATGTTCGGCGGCGAGGATTTGGCCGGCAGGGGCGAGTCACATTTCCAATACGTAAAAGAGACGTTGACGGCTTCGTCCGCCGAAGTGTTCATCGATTTTTCCGGCAACGGCGACAGCCGCGCATACAACGTGCACCTCTCACCGATGATAGACGAGGACGGCGCCTTCGACGGCGTCCTCGTCACGCACTACGACACCACGGAAGTACGCGTCACCGAAGCGGAGGAGTACACGCGCATCATGCTGGACGCCACGCCGCTGGCCTGCGTCCTGTGGGACGAACATGGGAACATCCTCGATTGCAACCGGGAAACGCTCCGCATGTTCGGCCTTTCACATAAATCCGACTACCATAAGTATATAAACAATCTCTCACCCGTCTTCCAGCCGGACGGTTCGCGCAGCGCGGAGACGTCAAAAGCGTACGAGCGCCGGGCGTTGGACGAAGGCTACCTCCGCTATAACTGGATCCATAAAACGCTGCCAGGCGATCCGCTGCCGGTGGAGGTCACGCTGGTACGCGTCCCCTGGAAGGGAGGCTACAGGCTCGCCACATACCTGCGCGACCTGCGCAAAATTACGGAGACGCAGCGTATCGCGCACGAGGCGGACGAGAGGAGTAAGGCGTTTGAGTTGCAGATGCAGGCGGCGCTGGTCGCCTCGGAGGCGAAGAGCAGGTTCCTCGCGGCGATGAGCCACGAAATCCGTACGCCGATGAACGCCATAATCGGCATGAGCGAACTCATGCGCACGGATAATTTCGACATGACGCAAAAGGCGTTTTTTGACGATATCAGGAAAATGTCCAAATCCCTATTGCAGATCATCAACGACGTACTGGATTTTTCCCGCATCGAGGCGGGCCGGCTGGAGATTGTGCCCGTACATTTCAACCTGATGGAACTATATAATAATATTTGTTCCATGAGCCGTTTTCTCGCGGAGACAAAGGGACTGTATTTTATGGATTCTTTCGACTCCGCCGTCCCGCATACAGTCTTCGGCGACGACGTCCGGATTCGCCAGGTCATTGTCAATATCATCAATAACGCAATAAAATATACGCGCGAAGGCAATGTGACGTTTGGCGTCAGGCGTGCGGAAAAAAACGGCCGCGATTTTATAGCGTTTGATATTACCGACACGGGGATCGGGATAAAAGAAGATGAATTGGAAAAATTGTTTAACGCGTTTTACCAGGTCGATATGGTTGTCAACAGGGGCATCGACGGCAGCGGGCTGGGGTTGTCCATAACCAGGAACCTCGTCTCATTAATGGGCGGCGAGATCGATATTAAGTCGACATACGGGAAGGGCACGGAATTTTCCGTGGCGTTGCCGTTGATTGAAGGCAAACAGGAACTGGTTGAGGATCGTTCCGGCGATTCATATATAACCGTCAGGAGCGGCGCGCGAGTCCTGGTCGTCGACGACAGCCAAATCAACCTGAAGGTCGCGGTCGCATATTTGGAAAAATATAACATTCATGCCGAAACCGCCCTCAGCGGATCGGAAGCGATTGTCAAGATCCAACGGAACACACGCCCGTACCATATGGTATTTATCGACCACATGATGCCGGGTATGGACGGAATAGAGACGACTCGCAGGATAAGGGAGTTGGGATACGCGGATCTGCCGGTTATAGCGCTGACGGCAAACGCCGTCACGGGAATCCGCGAACGGTTTATCCGGGCAGGAATGAACGACTTCATATCCAAACCGATAAGCGCAAACGAGTTGACGAAAACGCTTACGCGGTGGCTGCCGCCTGATTTGATCAAAAGGGGCCGCGACAGCGAACCGGCTGTCGGCGACACCGGCGCGCAGGACATATATGGCACGGGCGCGGTACGACCGGAACAGGGGTCGGGGGATTACGGAAACCCGGCGGATACGCGCAGGGCGATGCGGCGTAAGTCTGACATTATAACGGCGGCGAATGACAGTATCGTACAAAAAAACCTCATAATCGATTTTGACGCGGGGTTGAACAACGCGGCCGGAGACAGCGTATTGTATAATAAACTGCTTTCGGACTTCCTGATCGACCACGGGCTTGACCACAGGAAGATTAAAGACGCGGCCGACGGCGGTTTCCTGACGGACGCGACCCGGTACGCGCATACGCTGAAGGGCACTTCGGCGCTTATCGGGGCCAACCGCCTGCGACTCGCTGCCGCCGCCCTGGAATCATATCTTGTCGACAGGAAAAACGCGGAAATAAAGACAGGGCTCGAAAAACTTGATGACGAACTGACGGCTGTCGTCGATATAATCGAGTTGCTGCTGCCGGAGATCCACTCCGGCATCCAATCGTCATGCGAAGGGGACGATCCGTTTTATTCCGGCGGCATGCTCGAGGAAACCGGCGCGAGGACTATGCGTACGCCGCGATCAGGCGATCGGGAAGCCGGATCCGACCCGGCTGCGGCAATGAATCTGATCGACGAGTTGTTGCGGCTGCTGGAATCCGGAAACGCGCAATGTCTCAATTATACCGATCGGATACGCGCCGTATTGGGGCCTCTGGACGCCGATACCAA
>Ga0123353_10004847_pt1 | contig 17482 bp, 7 predicted proteins | sample TergutLab28metaG_3_FD_92763 | JGI IMG/M metagenome (GOLD analysis project Ga0123353, IMG submission 92763) | Labiotermes labralis P3 segment gut microbial communities from Petit-Saut dam, French Guiana - Lab288 P3 | ecosystem: Host-associated > Arthropoda: Insects > Digestive system > Gut ...
GTGGTGATGGTGGTGGTGGTGGTGGTGGTGGTGGTGGTGGTGGTGATGAAGGAAAAGTAAGCGACGTACTTCAAGAGTTTGTGTCCTTGCTTTCTTTTTTGCTTTTTCGGGTGGGTCTGGATCGGGAGGGGGTGGTGTTGGGGGGTGTGGTGAGGGTGGTGGTGGTGGTGGCGGTGGTGGTGGTGGTGGTGATAAAGGAAAAATAAGCGACATACTTCAAAAGTTTGCCTCCTTCCATTCTTTTTTACTTTTTCGGGTGAGTCTGTGTCTTCCGAAACTGAAGCCTCTAATGGGATATTTGTCCATTCCCCGATCATTGAGTATGGAGGACTGGCAGAATGTTGAATTACAGCGAAAACCGAACAACTTGCGTCCCTCTGGCCCTGCTGCCACTTTTGTCACCTACAATGTCCACTTGGATTGTCCTGGGAACGAAGGCAGGCCTCGGCAGTAACCTGCCTGAGCTATGAGGACTTCTGGTCTTCACTTACGAGCAAAATGTTGGCGAGTTGCGAGATGAGCAGTGCGTAGACGCCCCCTGACGCTCCCATTACGTACAGCTCAGGCTCCAACATGGACGTGCCCATCGACCCTGGAACATGGCAAGATTGCTGTGATATGACGTGATCTGAGCTGAGGTTAGCTGATCAGTCTTATTGTGTTTCGAGGCACCATCTGGCCATTCGCTTGGAAAGTTTGAGAAAAAAACCAAGAAAGGCCTGTTATACTAGAAGTTCAAACAGGTACTTCCCGGGTACAAGTCTACAGTATTACTGCTACGACAGTTCGTTCAGATCCTTTAAGACAGAAATTACACACATTTTTCAGTGAGCAGTGGCATGCGTTCACCGATTTGTTACTGTTGTATCTAACTCCAGAGGAAGAATTTGTGTGTATTACACATATAGTCAAACACAACTATATTTCACCTAGTAGTACAGTAGGTATACAACAACTGCATGTTTCGGCCCTATATGTTGGCCATCTTCAGGTTGTAATTTAGCTTACAGAACAGCTATACAATATGTGTGGCGTTCTTTTAGGGTATTGGGGGTTGGGTAGGGGTAACGAGATCTCGTTGTTTCAATTGTCGGTACCGTGACCTAGGGCTTTTATGAGTGAATTATCATTAGTTATTTACGTACATATGTCAAAGTACGTTATTATTCTTATGCTAAGGATATGTTATAGTAGTATCATTAGTAATATTGGTGTCAATATACTCAAAATCAGCATGCTATAATATACCAATATAGTTCATAAAATTCTAGCAATAATATCACAGTGTCACTCAGTGTCAGTCAATATTTTTGTGTGTTATTTTACATCAAACTTGTTTCTACATTCTAAGCACTGTTGTCTTTAAAGGCGTTGTAGATCCCATTGGCGCAACAGTATGTTAGAACAGAGCAGTGTTTTCAATGGGTGTGCAGTTTTAGCTGAGGTGGGTTTTTTGGAGGTGGCCCGCGTTCGCGTAGTTTGGCCGAAACATGTAGTTGTTGTATACCTACTATACTACTAGGTGAAATATAGTTGTGTTCGACTGTATGTGTAATACACAAAAATTCTTTGTTATTGAACCAACACAACGGGGATGACGCACCTCAAAATCCAGAGGAAGTGTAATACCAAATAGCATGACAAGGTGAATTTATTTCAAAAGTTAATTCTTACTCAAATGCCCATAAATTCCCTACGTTTAATGGAACATACTGTTAATTAGCCATAGTGTTATGAAAGCAAACCTTTGTTTCTTGACCCGAAACACCCAAGACCACTTCACAATTTCACATTCTACTTTTTGAAGATGCAGTTTAATATTTTCCCCCCATCTACGCTTAAGTACCCCATGTGTTCCCTTTCCTTGCGGTTACAGGTGATTATCACTTCTCCTGCAGTTCTACAAGCATATGTCCCGCCGTTTCGTCTTTCTATCCTTGTGCTTCATTTTACGAAACTGTCAGCGTCTTGGACTGCCTAACCAGTGTCTGCTGCAGAAAGACTAATAACTGATTAATTGGAAAGGGCCTGGACGGAAAGGATGGAAAGGTGAAAGGAAGGAAAGCATAATCGAAATCATATCCCATAATTTGCTGGAAGGACTGAGAGAAACCATGAAAACATCAGCCAGGATACCCCAAATCCCGGCAAACATTCGAGCGGGGTAGTTCCCGAATACTACACCAAACCGCTTTGCTCATCTTTCTTGAGTTCATCATCTTAAAAACATTAACATACGTGGATATTGCGAATAACACATCAGGTCTTCAGCCCGCTCAAACTTCCTTTCAATGGGAACCAGAATCGCTTTTACAGGAGAAAAAACGGCTTGAGCGTGAGACAAAGGCCGAGTTTGAGGATGAGTGAAGTTATGCCTCCACACCCTACATGCCTTAATGACATGCAAAAGGGCTACCTTATTTCTATCTTTACAAATTACAAAGCTCCTCATTGCTGTAACTTCCTCCATTTTGTCATTACTTTCATCTTCTTAAATTCAGATGTTCTCAGATCTTCGTTCACAAACATTTGAAACTGAACACTTTCAGCGTACCTCCAAGCCCACCACCAAAATAGACCAAGCTGGTTCTGAGGTGGCCCTGTTCGTGTTCAAGGGGAGCCGCCAGAAGACACTGGATCGCAATGTTGAGCGCTAGGTGCAGGAGGTCGGAGTGAAGCAGCATATATGTCAGAAAGCGCCACAGTTGCTCCCGGTGGTGCGGATCATACATTAGGGCCCGCTGCGTCTCAGGACCTCCCCACACAAATGTCCCGACCTGAAATATTTTCCAATCTTGCAACCAAGAAGAAACAGTGATACACACAAGCAAACACACGAAATCGTATGCGGACATCAGTGATAAAAATTACAACAAGAAAGTCCTCTTAAACTTTACAAAATTTAGTAAAAGGTTTCTAAACATAACTCCTTAAATAACTGTAGATTATACCAGTGGTAAACAATTTTTGGTCACAAGGACCAAATCAAGATTTAAAAAGTGTTGGCCAGCTACATTGTAAAGTTCGCATACATTTTCTTCCTTTGTATCATTAGTAATAACATCATGTCACGAGTGCCAATACAGAGGAGGTAAAATTTATTTGAATTTAATCTTTGAAATTTTCAATTAAGAGTACAAATTTTGAAATAAAATCTAGCTTAATACGCCCTTACTGATGTCTCCATTATAATATACCTTCACTAAAACAAACTGAGGGCAACTGAATATTTTTTTTTGCTTGCCATTTTCCAAGTATCACAATAATTAATTTTATCTGAGATGGCATTTATGTCTAGGTTAATACGCCCTTACTGATGTCTCCATTATAATATACCTTCACTAAAACAAATTGAGCGCACTTAAATATATTTTTTTTTTTGCTTGCCATTTTCCAAGTATCACAATAATTAATTTTATCTAAGATGGCACTTATGTCTAGCTTAATACGCCCTTACTGATGTCTCCATTATAATATACCTTCACTAAAACAAACTGAGGGCACTTAAATATATTTTTTTTTGCTTGCCATTTTCCAAGTATCACAATAATTAATTTTATCTGAGATGGCACTTATATCCATTTCTCGGCGTGGGAAGTGTGCTGTGTTGTCAATAATGCATCATAATTCTGAATAATGATTTTGATTGAATGCGGATAAAATAATAATTCGTCGAAATCAACATACTTTTGTTTCGTGTTTCTGAAATCATATCGCGGCCATCGAGCTGCATTTTGCTCATGACGGATCGACAATTTGATCGATGCTGTGCAGTTTGATATGTTAGCTAATTCCAAGGAACGGCGTCTTCCTTCAAAAGCTAATAAGTTGGTCAACCATTTCCCAGCATGTTATTAAGTCCAAGAGAACATTACCGTTTTCAAGATTCCCACCACTGGCAACTATCCTGAGCCATATAAATTCTGTCCACACCATTTCAACCTATTTCTATACGACTCTTTTAATATTATTGACGTATCTACAACTCGGACTTCCAAGAAGTATCTTCCTTCCAGTTCTTGCAACCACAACATTGTATGTTTCGCCACTTCCATTGACTTAACTTACCCCATGACACATAAACACACCCAAAATATATGGCGATAAGTGGAAACCACAAAACACATAATACTCTATTCTCCAGCGTCCTGCTACTCCTCCTCTCAGTTCCATATGTCTTGCTCAGCATTCTTTTCTGGAAAGCCCTCAATCATTTTCTCAAATGACCACAACATCTAAACTAGACCATAAAAATTATTTTGGTAACCTTACTCTGAAATTCTTGATGTATCATTTTGAATCTGGGTGAATGTAATGTGCACTGAGAGCCGCAAATAAGGGGTAGCATAATCACATGTATGTGTCGTTAAGAAATGTGTATCAGTGGTATGGTACAACAAGATTATGTCGAAAAACTTGCAAGAAGTAGAACAAATTGTAGAGACGACAGATCAATCATTTGTACATCCATGATGACAAATGCATTTTACTAGTTTCTGTTAAGAGTGTAAATTCCAGTAGAGTGATGTAGCCGTAGCGTTTTAGACTTGTATTCGGATATCACTCTAGGTTGAATATTCGATAATTAACGGAGTTCTTTATTGTGTGTGATTTTTGCTAAACTTCCTCCAGACAAGCTCAGATGTCAAGACCATTCATTTACTACTAAATCTTTATCTACTCAGTATTCACGATCTTCCTTCCATCTGATTCAACTCTGCTGCAAAATGAACTGTGTAGATAACTGACCTAAGAATCAACAGACTTCTTCTTGTCAGCATGCGAGCGTGCAGGCTGGGCGTCACTAGTCGTGAGCAGATTCTGTCCAATGAGGATTCTTGGCATGATGACATCTGCACATGTTTCGAGTGCTAAGTAGATTGCTACTTAACTGTAACGCTACACGTGACATGTTGGACGGAAAAATTAACAGGAAAAATGAACGTTACATACAGCTTCAACGCATTCCATACAGCTCAGGGGTGAGCAAAGTCTGGAGCATTAAAATACTTAACCTGACTTTAGACAACCTTAATGTTTTATTACTTTACTTTTATTTGTAAACAATCCGTGCAAATTTAAGTGAAAATGGGCCAATTCGGGGTTAATATGTCTTAAAAAATTTATAACAGAAATCGCAATTAGGATATGCTGTCCGAATTACCTTCAAACACTTGGTAATATCGGAAGTTGGGAAATGTCAAATAGCGTGTAACTTTTGTGGCGCTTTCGCTCTGTTATGTCCCTAGAATTTAACTTCATGACTTTTTAACAAAAAAAAAACACAGACACGCGATTATCAGAAATATGTCTTTCCATGTTTTACGAAGCATAGGCTATATTTCCCTCTGCATTTTAGGAAACATTTTACAGTTGATCATAATCTATAACTCTTACACATTTGAAGTTTGCATTTGTCTTAATCAGCTTGTAAAAGGCGAAATTTAAGATAGATCACCCTCGATTTTTGTGTTCAGATCTTTAAGATTTTCTCTGCTCGTATTTCACAGAAAACACTGTCTCGTTTATAAACGCCAATCATGGTAAAATTTTGTCACATATGTACGTAGGTCTTCACATAAGGTGGCTGTTATTTCAGTCTGATTTTAACCAAAACCTGAATACACCAGAGCACTTTAGTAAATATTCCACCCCCCCACCCCCCTCCAAATCCTAAATACGAAATTTCACACAAATCAATCTGGTAGGATTCTCGCTCTTCCTTGCGCAGAGATATCACGAGACTTTACCCAACTGCCTTGCCAAGGCGTGTAATACTTATTCCTAGTCTCTTGAACTTTCTCCAATCCCTTGAAGAAGCTTTCGGGATGCTATAGACCTTTTCTGAAGGCCGTTATTCAAACTGGTTTTATTCGCAGCTAGGTCAGTAGGCACTGGTCTATATACTGACCGGTCTATGTGACGCATTCTGAGTGATGTAGCACTCCTACAATCTGAAGCCAGCTACTCGAGCTGATTATAGGATAGGTATATTTAGTCGTCCTTCTGGAAGTGACAAATAGAGACACGCGCGTGTCATGACGAATGCACCAGCCGAATGCAAGGAACAACTATAGGACTGATCATTTTTTTAATTATTTAGAAATTCAGTCAAGCGTGTTTCTTGGCCAGTTTTGCAACGCCTGTGTGCTGCAGATATTGTACGACATACAATGATGGGGAAAGTCTGTGGAAGAAACGTAGCGATAAATTCAAATCCTTTGTGGGGAGGGGGGGGGGGGAGCGAAACATAGATATCTTTATTTTGGATAGCTCACCTTGAGAGAAATAATCAACCCTAGAGATCGTAACACGAGGTAGGACAGTTAATCACGATGCACTTAAATACTACACCTTATTCCCTTATAGAAATACCTTTCAGCAAAACTTCCCATCCAATTCTTTCTTTCTACTCTGTATGTATAATGAGATACTAGGCATGCAGCTAATTAGGTGGAAGCCGAGATCCAGGAACGTTCTAGTTTAACATAGCAATTCCCTTCTCTAACATTCAACAAACCTAAGCAAGAAGACGCCCACTCTTGCGGCGAAGGTGTAAAATGATATTTTGCACGCCTTTCATTGCTCCTTCTGTTTCCTTTCGTTAAAGATGTTATAGGGGTTCTGAAGACCTAGCTAACAAATTACTGCGCTACATGCCAGAAGGTCGCCGTTTCGATTCTCGATGGTATCATTGGAATTTTTCATTGACATAATCCTTCCGATCGCACTATGGCCCTGGGGTTGATTCAGCCTCTAACAGAAATGAGTACCAGGAATATTTCTTAGGGGGTAAGGGTGGTCGGTGCGTAGGACTGACAGCCTTACCACCTTCATGCTGACTGTCTTGAAATCTGGGCGCTCAGCCTCCTAGAACCCTCAGGGCCTGTCCAGGCTTGTAATGGGATTGCTTTACCTTTTAGCTAACAAATTAAATAGATAAGCAACGGCATGACGCAGAGCCATTCAGTAAATAAATAAAACTGTCAACACAAATAAATCTGGTACTTTTTATTGCAGCAACATGTTTCGACCCAGTGTCACCAACAGGCTTATATCCCATGTTGCCACAATAAACAGTACCAGAGTTAGTTTTGTCACCGGTTTTATTTCTTTTCTATCTGATCTCACGAGAACACAACCGGATGTATAACTTTGATATTGTTAACGTAGAGTCATTTTTGAGAAGCTAATTGTCGTGTAGCTTGTCAAGAAATCCCAGCCTTTGTTGTAACCCTGAATTTCATCACCCCTTTTACAAGATCTCGCCATTAGTCTCGACCCTGAGATGCGTTGATTGAGTCCATACGCACTTATTGTTTATTGGTGTCCTCTATAATACTTTCCTCACATGCGAGTCTAGGTCTAGGTCACCATAGTTGTCTCTTCCCTTCAGGAATTCCGACTGATTTCTGTATTTCTTGTGCCTCCAATGCCTGCTACATGCTCCACCCATTCGACAATCCATCATCACACGCACAGAAATATGAATTTGACACAACTGCTGGACGAATCCAGGAAAGATAAGGATTTCAAATTGCCCGTTGTGTGCCGTATCAGGCTTATATTTTTCGAATATGCAGACGTATTTACAATTATGTTTTCAAGTCAAAATGAATAGCAAACGTGGAAATATTCTTGCAGTTTTAAGAAGGCTTATTTATCTTTACGATCAGTGCTCGCAATATGGCATTCTCGGCGTTCAGAATGTTAAAAGATCAGAAAATCGACAAAACTCTAGATATCTGTGTAGGTCTATACTGATTATGTAGAATGTCAGAATGACATATATAACTCTATGGAATGTTCCAAAATACTACAGTATAAAACACTTCTTGATGGAAGAACAGTGGGTCATGCAGTTGGGCCTGTTCGACATACGCATTTGTGCAAAAGAGCACATGATCAGAAGACGGTCACGATACGAAACATCCTGAATAAAGTTATACATATTCCGTTTTTTTAATATTTTACACTCCAACTACATGTTTCGGCCTACAGTGGTCACCTTCAGGGAGGTGGTTAGCAAAGGAAAGGGTAAATTTAATATTATGCATTTTGCGTGCATCTATAAAACAAAATGATATTTTACTTTTGTAAATAAAATATAGATACACGAAAAATGTAAACTATTAAATCTACAAATGCCCAACTTGTGGCACAATGTGCCATAATTTAGTATTAAACTTTTCTAAAAAAAATGGAAAGAGTATTTATGGCTAATTATATTACAGATATGCAGATATAAACCTCGAATACCTGTTAAAGAATTTTTTAATGTACCTTGCATCTGGTACAGTTTATTTTCCAGACCAAAAAATATTTTGCATTTGTTGGTCTGGATAATGACCTGTTAAATAAATCACATTATAAAATGTTTATAACTTGGAGCAGATTATATTAATTCATAAGTATCGTGATACTTTTTTTGTTCAAATGCAAACAGACATCAAATGCAAGAGTAACCAGCTCGTTATTCAGGGTTTATCCTTGTGTAGAAGTGACTGTTTCTGTTGCAGTAGGTAATTGGTAACCCAGTAAATGATAAAGTGATCCCGTTACAGGCCCGGTGTGGCTCAGAGGGTGGGTAAAAGTATAGCTCTACTCTTCCATGACCGCGGCACTAGAAGGTGGTGAGTGGTCAGCAGCACGCCCCGGCCGCACTTTACCCCCGGGAAAGACCCGGTACCCATTTTACAGGTGGATGGGTGGGCCCCAGGGCCGGTCTTTACGGGCGGAAAATCTCGTGCCCACCGGGATTCGATCCCGGACCGTCCAGCCCGTAGTCAGTCGCTATACCGAATGAACCACCCGGACCACTGGTAAGTTAGTATTTACATAAATTTCAGCGGGTTACCCTAATCGCGTCTGTAGCCTACACGCAAGTCTTTTAAACATTGTGGACCTTCCATAGGTAACGACTTTGCAATATTTTCAATTTCTATTCAGGAATCTTTCCTGATTTATCCATTAGCTATTAAAATTTCAGGCCTTCGATCCTCTAGGATTTTATGCAGAGAAAGCTAGTAGTTGGTTACGGACGTTTCAGGACAGCCTATCGGTAAACAACTACTAATTTACACTGCTTAACGTTCCAGAAGGGCAAAAGTCTCAGTTACACCGCGGCTGAATTGGAAATATCGTATGTTATTAATTCCTTCTGCTAACAGTCACTTCTTACGCTGCTGGGAATTTATTCCTATGTTTTCGCAGAGTACAACCAACAAGATGCAACTTTTCACAATTTATCTATTTCTGTAAGACGCTCTGCATGTTGCAGACGGTTTTTCCGTCCATCATCAGGAGCTCAAAAATGTACATACAGCGTCAGGTATTTGTCAGACCGTTACTGCTACCTGGTGCTAGCCTGGCCAGGCTAACAGCAGGTAGCAGTATTGGTAGAGCGTCTTACACAAATAAATAAATTGTGAAAAGTTGCATCTTGTTGGTTGTACTGTGCGAATATATTAGCGATGCACGGACCTATCAATGTTAAATTTATTCCTATGTCTTCTTTGACTAAAGGGATGAAATTCAAGCACAATCAGGAGATCGTGCCTGTTTGTCTGCACGTTTCATGTAAAACTATAATTAATCGGACTTATAAAAATCTTTGTACTTGTAACCCACATTAAAACTTTTCCGATTAGTTCAATTTTGCCCTTGTGTTGTCCCTATTTCATAACAAGCCCAAGTAGAACAACATTCAGTTTCTCTAAAACAGTTCAACATATAAATGCTATTATGCTGTACTTTAAATACATATTTAGTTATTTATGCAACATTTGTTTGAAACATTTTTCGAAGTGGCACTTATTTAATTAAATAAAATTGCGAAAATTTTCTTGTTCTATGAAGTGAAAATATCTAAAGAGTTTTCTTCACGTCAGCAAATCTGTATGCACTAAATGAACAAAAGGAGCAATGAGATATGTAAAACACTAATTAAAACAAAGTGATTGGAAAATGCATGTTATCTGGTAAAATATATGTTTCCAATCTGCCCCTCCCTCCCTTTTTTTTCAGATTAAGAGGCTTCGGCGAGCAAAATTTATTAACCTCGCACTTAATATGGCTCAGTCAATTTGCTGGACCCTGCCTTACCTCTAAGACGCTAACGAAGAATATGAAGTACGGGGGGTGCCATGAGCGAAGAAACAGTAGCACACCCTGCTGGCTGTCGGCTGAAGAAGACCGTTTCTTCGACGTTGACTCGGTGAGCTTTCTCTGTTCTTCATGATGAAGGCACTCACAGACGGGAAACTCTTCGGGAGATATCAGCTGCACTAATACTTCGGCACCTCTGTCACTGACATCCATCTGGCTCGCCCACTGGCCCACTCCGTTTATAACGAACTCTACTGACTTAACATCAATATACATTCCCAGAATCGGATACACGTGGGTCAGAAATTAACAGTTTTATACAAAAGTAAGACACAGAATACAAGCAACATTTCCTTATTTCTTTCTCGCACAATCAACAACAACGCAGACAGCAGTAATTATTTGTACGAAGCTGACGTCATCTGTCGCTTCTGTGTAAAACATAAGCAACAAAACGATCTAAGTGGCTGCGTGAAATAAATACTGCGGACAGAACACAAGCAAGCGTCTTCCAGAAACAGAACACAAGCAAGCGTCTTCCAGAAACAGAACTGCAGCGTTTAACACAATCCCTGTCCTTTCATTGTGCGACGTTTTTTCTACATATGAACCTAAAGGGCCCCATACACTCTAAGTTAAACTGTGCAGTTTAACTGTGTAAAAAAAAAACCGCACGAAAAACTGAACTGAGTGTTCTCTGGCACAGCACAGTTTTCCCATCAGGTTTGTCTTTTTTTTTTTTTGTCAGTTCTGTGTGTCTTCTTGTGCTTATGACTATGGTGGATAAAAATAAGGCTGTAGTTTGCTGTTTGCTAGCTACATCGGCCATAGCCTTATCCGAAAAGAAGAAAAGAAAGCGTAAAATGTGGAGTAAGAAGTGGTATTTGAAAAGCAATATATCATGCGATGTTCATCTGCTGAATTAATTGCTAGAAACGGCTGTGCCTTGAGATGATGCCATCGTGGTGTTGGCAGGAAAACTGAGGAAACTGTGGGATTCCCTGAGTGAACTGTGCGGTTCTCTCTGTTAAAGACAACTAGAAAGGACAGTTCTGAGGTCTGCACTATTGCCTGTAAAAACTGCGCAGTTTACTCAGTTTTTCCGTCAGGTATTACGTCGCACAGTAAAATCGGTCAGTGTAACTGACAGTCTATAGCGCCATTTAAATTACACTTTTAACGTCATGGGTTTAGTTCATGTGTGCAGCTTAATGTGACAGCTTACAGCCAGCCACCTTACGGCCTTCTAGGATGTCATGTTCTGTAGTCTAGTAGCTAGGTACCAAAGTTTTGGAGGATCCTTCTGACTCCGTCTTCATATAGCTCTTACCCTGAAGATGGAAGCAGAAAGTTATGTGTAACACTGGTACTTATCTTTGAAACTACACTTCATCACATACTATAAGACCGCACTCTTAACATTTGTCACTGTGAGGAACAAAAATCTTATTAAATATCTCTATTTTAAACCCATTTTGTGCTGGAAAGAGACTAATAAAAAAAAGGTACAAATTTTTACCACACTAAAAGGCGTAATATTCTTCACCTAATGTACTTTTAATGTAGCAGTCTTTGTTGAAAGATCTTCCGTATTTTAAAGGCAAGCAACTCAGCAACACTATTATGCGTTGAAATATGTTTATTGTTTCAGATCCACACAGTTCAGTAATGTAAATAGAGACCACGTGAAGACGTGGTGATGAGGAAGGGAGAAGACACCTCCGCCTGCTGAGAGCTCTGTTTGCTTCGAGAACTGTGTATAAATCTCTGAGTAGCACACATTTTATAAGGACCGCCTCTGTCTTGAGCACGTCTCTATTTATTGCAAACCTTTTTCCGGCACCCGGAAGAAACAAGAAGTTTTTGTTGCAGACTGTTTTTGTAACTACATATAAATGTGTATGTAACCTATACGTAGGCCTACATCATACCTCAACGCTCTTAACAACATTATAATAGGCCTATTCATTTTCAATATCGATTACTGTGTCACACAGTTCCTCCTAGCACTTCTATATCCATATATTCCTACTTCCTGACAGATGTCTCACGTCCTTGCCTGCTTCTCATTCTGTATGTGTAAAGAATTCCTATCAAACTGGTGAGTTTGTTTATGATACACAATAAAACCAAAAATCCGCCCCCTAGCTACGAAGATTTCTTAGTTATAGCTATGGAACCGAAAAGTAAATACACATATCTCGTTGACGTTTCAAAGTTCTGGCCATAAAACTATATACACATAACTAAGTCTAGGCAACATTCCAGGAACTTACTTTAAATCTGGTTACTCTTCCACAGTTCGAAGTTTACACTAATGCCAGTTTAGTACCTCTGACTATGGAGAATTCAACTTAAGAACATGGTGCATTAACCCAAATATGAAGGTTCACTACCATTAAAACCTTAAATCTTACGAAGTTTGAGAAGTTTCCTATGACATAACGTCCAAGCGAAGCTTCGTCACAAGTATCTTTATCGTTGCATCGTGCATTCAATAGTTTATTTAATTAATACACCAACGAATGCACATATATTCATTTAATGATCTAAAATTCACATTAAAACACTTAAAATGCTCCTACTTGTTTCGATCATACGATAATCCTCAGGGAGCATACATTGTTCCTTGCTAAAGTGTTGTGTTGAGTTGGTGCTGTGGCAGAATGCTGCCACAGCACCAACTCAATGTAACGATGTAAATCACTAAGTGTTTTAAAACTATAACTTTAGCAAGGAACAATGTATGCTCCCTGAGGATGATAGTGTGATGGAAACACGTAGGAGCGTTTTAAGTGTTTTAATGTGAATTTTAGATCATTAAATGAATATATGTGCATTTGTTGGTGTATTAATTAAATAAGCTTCGTAACAAGTGTTTAGGAAGTTCACACAAACAAACACAAACGCAGCCTTAATTACGCCAAAACTATTGCACAAAAGAAGGAGACTGAATACTAGATAATTTGATGTCACTCCCCGGACAAGGTAGGTAAGAAAGGAGGAATCTGGCCTTACTACGTACAAAGGCCCTCCAGCAGCAGCAGTTACAATCTTCTGCCATTACGGGAAGTTCAGATTTCTCTTTGTGCCTATACGTATTTAAGGACTCTCAGTCTTTTCCTTCTATTCATATAAAACAATTCGTCTGTTTATAATTTTTATTTCACCGATTGCAAAACTAAACGATTCTTGTAACATTGGTTAAATTCGTTGATGGAAACCATTTGCCACGCTGAATTCCACCAGCGGAATGTTGTGTTATGGCGCCAGATGAAATTTGCAGTCTGATTAGTGACGTTATACTTCCTCCAACACAGATATTCTTTGTTTTAGAACGGAATTAATCAACTCCTTTGCATTCTTCAGTCTAAATACTTAGCGTGTGTTAGAGGGGGTAACTTAATCGATAAGCTAGTTACTGTCCATTACGTTAAGAGGGGTTAACCATTTTTTCTACATTTGTTTGTTTTTACATTTTGAATAAATATTTAGATTTATATCTCTGCTTAAATTTCTCAAACCTGGCATAACTCTTGACATAACCAAAAATGCATTTCCGCTGTTTGAATTTCACAAACATTTTTGTTCTTCTCAAGTCCTGAATAATTTCCACACGGAGCAAGATTCCAACAGTTCATAACAGTAAAATTAATAAGTGTAAAAATAAACACAACTTTATTTGTAGTAATTTTACAGAAACATATTTCGAACGTAAAGGTTCATTATCAGGCTGCAAATTGATAAAACACTTAAAGCGTTATGCAATTGTTTTGCTAAACTGAATTCCCAATTTTTACAATCATGTTTGTTTTATTTGTTATTTCTTCCGGCCTTCGTACTCTTCGGAAAACTGCTGATGGTCGACAGTACTCTACGCCACAAATTTCTAAAAAACAGGATGAAAGAAAACTTGACTACAATTCTACGTAATAAAACGATCCTTTTCCTCACACCAGGTTCCATGTTTTTTACATCAGTGGTTGCAGTTAAGTGCATATACTCAGCATTTGGAACCATTTTACTCATTCCGGTGTTTTCTGGATTGAAACTGAAATTCAACGTGTTAATCACTGAACGCCCCATGGGTAATTTTTGTACCACTATATTTAGCAATAAGAAGTTCTACGCTTTACCCAGAGAGCGCATTTGTATGTTTCGCATGGTTCTAAAAATAAACAGCGAATATTTCTCTGTACAAAATTAACTGACTCGTTTTTATTGGGAACTGTAGTGGTTTAATGTGCAGTCGCAACTGAACGTTGAAATAAAATTCAGATTAATTTTCGTATTTAAATGGTTAAACACAATCAAGTCTGATTTCAGACATTCACCGACCTTATAGTCACGTAAGAATAAGAGTGTTAGATACGACACATACATTCCTGTGTCTGGTCAGTCGGAACAACTCTGATAACTAAAAATTATATGTGCGTGTCTAATTTAGTTTATAAACTGCCATGAATTTTATCAGAAAGAAAAGATAATTTTAGATATTTTGGTGGAAATACTGGTCTCACATATTGTCTCATTGCTTCATGTTTTAATGCACAGATACGTAGACCATGCACAAGTAATAAAAGTACACAAGTATGTGTGCAGATAGGCTAAGGCTTTACCATACAGAATGTAGACAGCAGTAAGGTAAAATAAATTATTTTTATTTGGCTTAGATTAGACAACCAATCAACATTACTAATCTTATTAATCAAGTTGGTTAATTACTAAGATAAATATACTGAGATACACAGTCAGCAAAACATCAATCAACATTAATTTACGTCTAAATTTTAAATTTAAAAAAAGTCAATTCCGACAGAATTTGTATCATAAAAGCAAGAGAATTTTTTTTTCTGCCAACTAAAGGGTTAGTATCTTCTACCGTGACAAAGAACGTTTCTTGCAATTGGTAGTGAAAGAGATGCTGTAATTCGGATGTTCTGGTGCATACTGAACCAAATCACCAATATCGACGTGTGCGCATTGAATAACAATTATTCCATTTATTTGCTATTAGCATACATACGAGTATAATCAGACCTGTCGCTTCTTTGTTATCATGTCAAATATTTATAAGTTTGCCTGTTTTTATTGATTGATACAAAGTCCTGACACCCCTGGCCTAGTAACCGATCCTTTATGTAACTCGTAATTTGTTTCTGTAACCGCATATCAAAATGCTATACAAAACACAATCTAAATATAGTGAAGTGGCCGCAGAGTTTGTTTTATGGCTCTCATGGTTTCTTGTCCGTCACTGTCACTCCGCTGACGAGATTTAATCATATTTGACAACATCGTAGCAAATGCAAGGTTTATGTAGTGCTGACATATTTACTTACTCTTATTCCTTGCACTGATCTGACACTTGTTTCTTCTAATAAAATCTGGAGCAGACTAGCTGAACACCCAAGGACCTGGCTTAAGTTCGAGAAATGAACTACATTAAAATTGCGCAAGTCACGACCTGTTATGGCTGTGTTACTTCTCTCCATCATTTCCAGCATATTACAGTTTTTTTCTCTCTCTCTTATTCACGATACCACCCAGTCTTTGGAGACTAACGAGGTATTTTATTCTGACCTAAATAGCTACGTCGTCCCTTCGCTGCAGGCGTCGCCCAACGGTTCAGCCTGCTTTATTCTGGCTCCTTATTCGTGAGGTTTCGAAGTTACACACAACGACGCACCACAGTCGGTTGGACTTCCCTAGAAGAGGGGCCAGTTCGTCACAGAGACCTCTACCTGACAACACACACACAACACTCACGACAGACAAACTTCCATACCCCCGGTGGGATTCGAACCCACGATCCCAGCAGGCGAACGGCCGTAGACCTACGCCTTAGATCGCGCGGCCACTGGGACCGGCAGCATATTGCAGTAAACCGCGTTGAAGTATGTTCTTCAAAACCTCTTCTTTGTACCTAATGTGACGACATCAAGTTTGTGCAGCTGATACAGCGTCATTAGCTAAATCTGTAATTAATAATATTGCAAACGGTGATTATATCCCGTTTGCATAATGCAAAGGTAATGTAGGTACACCTGTGTTTATTTGTGGAGCATCAGTATAATGCATCCAGCAATCAATATAAGCCATCAAGACAGTCTGTGTGGATGACAAGCATTCATATCTCTATGAATGTCGTAGTAAATATGCAATTTTTTACTTCAGCATAGTTTCACAGGCATAATCGGTAAACATATTTGGTTCTAGAAAATATACGGGTATGCAAAATAAATAAGAAATGTATTATTTCAGTTACGTTTATTTTAATACAGAACCTAAGAAGTCTGGGTACTTTAAATAGTGGAATATAACAACAAACCCTAAACTAAACGGATTGAAATGACAAGTTTGGATCAAGCTGGTAATACATTTTTTTAATTTTAGTTTACACTTGAATTTAGGGCAAAATTACTGCACAAAGAAAGCTAACGACCCATTTTAAGATGTGACAAAGTTTAAATACTTGTAAAAGACAATAAAAATCGCACGTAGGAAGAAATTAACAGCAGATTGAACTCAGGGAATGCCTGCCACCATTCATTTCAGAATTTCTGCCTTTCACTTTCGCTATTTAAACGTCAAGATTAAAATACAAAGACATGTAACTTTTTCCTCTCACTCTATCTGGGTTTGAAATTTGGCCCCTTATATTAAAAGTAAGAATTAGGCTAAGGTTATTTCAGACCAGGGCGATGAAGAGGATACTTGGAACTGGGAGGTGTGAAGTAAGAGGAGAAGGGAGAAACTTGCAACTTGAAGAGCTTCATGGTTGGCACTCCTCGTCAGATATTATCGGATTATCACATTAAGAGGAATGAAATGGGTAGCCCACGTGGTGCTATGGAGGAGTGAAGTGGTGCATACAGGGTTTTGGTTAGACAACCCTGACGGAAAATACCATATGGAAAGCCTAGGCGTGGATGAGAGGGCCATATTAAAATGGATATTAAAAAAAATAATGGAATGAGGTGTGGGCGGAGTAGATTGCAGTGATTTAGGTCAGGGATAAGTGTTTGTCTCTTGCATACAGGGAATTAGCTTTCACATTCCTATAAAATGACGGAAATTTCTTTGATGGAAGTTTGTCCGTGCGTCGTTGTATATGCGTTGAGAAGAAAACCAACTAGATGCTACTGAATGATTTATTGCACTTGTAATCTGCTCAACATGTTTTCACGCACTTATATGCCCATCATCAGGAGCTCGAGACTATACTTGTGTTATTACCGCATATGGTGTGTAATGCCTCGGTTGCTGGTGGTCGGCGGTCAGGTGCAGGGCAGCAGGGAAGCTGTCCGAGCACCTTCCCTGCTGCCCTGCACCTGACCGCCGACCACCAGCAACCAAGGCATTACACACCATA
>Ga0123353_10004848_pt1 | contig 17479 bp, 14 predicted proteins | sample TergutLab28metaG_3_FD_92763 | JGI IMG/M metagenome (GOLD analysis project Ga0123353, IMG submission 92763) | Labiotermes labralis P3 segment gut microbial communities from Petit-Saut dam, French Guiana - Lab288 P3 | ecosystem: Host-associated > Arthropoda: Insects > Digestive system > Gut ...
TACCGTGTGAAAAATTTAATTTATTAAAGATATTTAAAGGGATAAAAAAATGTTTTTGGGAGCTTCTTCTCCCATTTATTATTATAATAAGTTATTTTTCTGGACGTGCTACAATTATTGAAACAGGAGCAATTGCTGTAATTTATATTCTTATTGTAGAAGTTTTTATACATAAAGAGATAGATTTAAAAGGGCTTATTGCAGTTGTAAAAAAGAGCGCTCCTGTAATAGGCGGTATATTGATCATACTTGGAATGTCTAAAGCATTCTCTTTTTATATGATCGATGAAATGATACCTCAACGCCTTAGCGAATGGATATCTGCAAGAATAACATCAAAAATTGTTTTTTTGATTTTGCTAAATATTATACTCCTCATTGCAGGCTGTTTTATGGATATTTTTTCTGCGATTCTTGTTATTGTGCCTCTTATTGTTCCGTTAGGCGAAGTATATAATATAAACCCTGTGCATCTTGGAATAATATTTCTTGCAAATCTGGAACTAGGATATCTGACACCGCCGGTAGGGCTTAATATATTTTTGGCAAGTTATAGGTTTGAACAGCCTCTGGAAAAAATATATTCATCAATAATTCCTTTCTTTTTGATTATGCTTGTTGCTGTAATAGTTATAACATTTGTCCCTGAAATATCATTGCTGTTTGTAAAATAATTATTAACAATAAAAATCTAATTCTTTAATAAACCAGTTAAGAGTATTTATTATTATATTTTTTCTATTATTTTTAATAATATCATATTTTTTATCAAGATATTCTGAGAACTGTGAAATTATTGTTGCTGTAAATTTATCATCTATTGGGATACTCTGACCTTCCAAATTAGATTCTATTTCTTTATTTCTAATAACAAAAGTATTGGAAGTACTAAATATGAATTTTATAAAATTTATATTATTTTTTGCAAGCGATACAAGGGCTGAAAAAGTGATAGGGCCTTCATTTGAATAACCATTATAAATTTCCCTGTACATATTTATATCATAATCTCCAAGGTATAATTTTATTTTAGTAATGACTTCATCTGGCTCAAGATTAATTTCATTATCATTAAAAAGATGATCGATGCTTATCCATTTTGTAGAACTGCTTGATCTTATTTCAAGTTTTGCATCAAGTATTGAAAGTACAGAAAAAATGCTGCTTCTTTCTTTTTTTGAATAAACTATCCCTCCAATAGTTAATATGTTCTTGAAATTGGGAGGGGTAATATTTTTCATTGCCTGGAGCAATATTGAGGGAATAATATTTTTCCCTTTATCGATGATATTGTTGATTCTGGTTGCTGATCCTATTTCAATGTATCTTTCTGAACGGTTCATTCTTTGCAATTCTTCAATTCTTTCTATATAGATTATATCTTTATCAAATGAAACAATTTTCTCTCTGGACTGACAAATCTTTTCGAGTCCACTGGAATAAATTAAAGAATCAGGATGTTTTTTTTTGATACTCAATAGAGAATTAAGTGTTTTTGGTTCAAATATCGCTGGCATTTAATATTTCCCTGCTTTTTTTCTTCTTATCGTAAGATGTGCAAGTTTTATTCCTTTTTTAAGAGACTTGATATCAATACATTCGCACAAATTCCCTGAAAGCGCTTCAGAAATATCAGTATCACTCAATTCTTTGCGATTCTCTATTAGATGCTGAATAACTAATAATCTTCCCTGTTTACAATATTGGCAAAGGTAACAACCTGCACTTTTAAGTGATTTTTTTATAATATCGCAGTTTTCTGTCTTTTCATAATTCTCAAGCGTTATTACCTCCCTGTTTTTAAGAGTAAAAGCAAGTATAACGCAGGAGGGAACAGGCACACCATCAAGCAGTACAGTGCATGCCCCGCATTCTCCACTCCGGCAGCTCTCTTTTGTAAAGAAGAGTCCAAAATTTTCTCTGAGTATTGTTGAAAGACGGGTAAATGGATCAATATCCACAATTACTTCAATATTATTTAAATTAAATTTTATATTCATTTCTGCCTGCTAATATTGAGAATAGTATCAACTTTATCAATAGTCATTGGAATATTATAGATATCTTCACCTAATGCCTGGATAAGCGCATTATAGTAAGCGCCTGGGGTCAAAGAAAGAGGCAAATCTCCTATATCAAATGATTTATTCTTTTTTGTTACATTAGTATATTCTGTAAAAATGGGTATGTTCATAAAGTGTCTGATGTTCTTGCTTTGCAAAGACCATGCTTTTTCAGATGCACCGGATATCCAGTTAAGGCTGTCAATAATTCCTGAATATACGCTTTTATCCATAATATCTTTATTTAACATATATCCGCAATCAAAACAGTACCATACTCCTTTTATCTCAATTTCATAAGTAAATGTATCGATAGAAAGCTCTACTACAGCTGCTCCCCATGATAGATCATTTTTATTAAGAGTCTCCAGAGAGAGTGAAGTTGTAATTTCTATAGGCAGAGAATTTTTAGCTCTCTTTTTCTGCATATTGTGAGAAGCTTTTCTTAATAACTCGCTAAATCCCGCAAGCCCTTTTGAAAAAACATAAGGAGCAGACGTAGTCGCAATATCTGTCCTGTGGGGGAGTATATATATTTTTTCCATTGGAATTTCCAGGAGTTCCCCTGTATATTTTTTCCATATATCATAATTATGATTTCCATTAGGAACAGTAAGCGTATAAATATTTAAATTTGAAGAATTATCAAGCACCATTTTTAATGATAATTTATCTTTTTCCATTGATTTAAGAGGGATTGCATTACTAAAAAAAGCTAACGAAAAACCAATTCCGGATAATTTGTAGCTTTTATTATTTTTTTTGTTTGTTCTCATTAGTTCAAATGATGCATATTTTCTTTCAAAATCAGATGCTACAGAAATAGCATCGATAATTGAAAGAATACTTTCCTTGTTGTATGTTATTGGCTGTTTAGGCTCTTTCTGAACACTCCAATATCTATTTTTAAGCAATTTTTCAAGAGTATTATTCCTTCTCCATTCTACAGGACTTAACCTCAATTTCCTGACCATATTTGAAATATGTTTTTCAAGTGAAATATTAAGCATAGAAAAATTAAAACTCGAAATAAATGACATTGGGGGTTTGCTTGTTTTTATTACAGAAAGATTCATCGAGATATCGGGACAATCAAGAAAACCAGTTGCAGAAAAAAATGATTTTTCATATAGCTCATCTATAATAATAGGATATGCGCCTGCATCAATTTCCAGGTTTATTTCCATTTTTTTTAATTTTCCAATTTTAGATATGGCTGTTTTATATGTGATGCGGAATGGAAATTGAGCAGGAGTATAATTATCTGTATCCTGCTTTGATAATATCAATTTAACAGGCTTACCTGTTTTCCATGCTGCTACTGCTGCCTGGCATGATATAAGAGAAGGGTACCATATCCTCCCTTCAAGAGGGGAGCTTAATGCTGTAATAATAACTTTAACATTCTTGGGGCTTATTCCAAGTGTATCAGCCACACTTTTTTGCACATGGGAAGGACATTGCGTTACTGTGTAAATATTAATATTCCCATTTTTTTCGGGCTGGGCTATTGCACCATAAGGTTCGCAATACCTTGTGTGGTATGGGTTAGCAAAAAAGTTGTCGATTTGCAGAAGCAGGTCATTGTCTGATTCCAGATATTTATTTTCATTCAGCGAAATATTTTCAGAAAGCTGTGAAAAGTCTATTTTGCTATCCTGGTCATCTGAGAAAGAATAGGATTTTTTATAAACGATTTGTTCTTCTATTATTTTATCTTTAAGAAAAGAAAGATATGGATCCTGTTCTATATCAAGGAATATTCCATTTACAGCAAATTTACGTGATTCCTCATTTTTATAAGTTATTATATAAACAGGTTCCCCTTTATAATTTACCTTTTTATCTGTAAGTATGGGCACCTGGTTATTAAGGAAACTTATCTCTTTATTTCCAGGTATATCGTTAATCGATATTATTGTGTAATTTTTATCATTTAAAGGGGGAAGTTTTGCAGATTTTATCACCCCTTTTTCTTTTTCAGATCTGAATACTAAAGCATTTAGCATATTGGGGAGGTAATAATCGTTTAGAAAAAGTTGTTTTTTCTTTGTAATCAAGTAATCCTCCTGCGAAAACCCTAACAGTGGCGCCCCGCGCTGATCGCCATCCTTGGCTAGCGCGGGATACGGCGTCCATGCCGTGATCCATGCTGCGGCGCAGTGCGCGCCATCCCTGGCGCAGCCTTGCGAAAACCCTAACAGCGGCACCTCGCGCTGATCGCTTGGCGGTGTCCCCGATGGACACTGCACACCTGCGGCGCAAGGAAAGTCGCACGCAGGTGTCCATGGCTAGCGCGGGATACGGCGTCCATGCCGTGATCCATGCTGCGACGCAGTGCGCGCCATCCCTGGCGCAGCCTTATTGATAACTATCAGAACCTATTTCAATCACACTATCTATTATATATTCAATTTTTTCCTCATCAAGAGTTGGATAAATAGGAAGGCTTATAGATGTTAAATATTTTTCCAGCGCTCTTGGAAAATCATCTGGTTTTAGGTCATAAGCATTTTTATAATATGGCATAATATGAAGCGGAATAAAATGAACAGATACTCCAATCCCTTTATCCAGCAATTTTTGAATAAACTCATCTCTGCTTATTTTAAGTTTAGCGCTGTTTATTCTTACTATATATAAGTGCCAGCAATGGCTTTCAGAAACAGGCGGGAGAGTAATAAAATCATACTCTTTAAATGCCTTATTATATAAATCTGCAATTTTAGTACGCTTTTGTTTGAATATATCAGCTTTCTTTAGCTGCTCAATTCCTATGGCGCTTGCAATATCTGTTAAATTATATTTAAATCCAGGAGCTTTTACTTCATAATACCACTTATTCTCTTCTGTATTGTATCTGTCCCAAACATCACGATCAATTCCATGAAGGCGCATCATTTTCATGTGATGGGCAATTTTCTCATTATCTGTTACAACCATTCCCCCTTCACCGGTTGTTATTGTCTTTGTAGCATAAAATGAAAAAACTCCTGCATCTCCGAAAGTACCTGCAAATTTCATATTTTCGCTCTCTGGGAACTTTTCACATACAGGGAAAGCATGAGCAGCATCTTCGAAAACAGGGATATTATTTTTATTTGAAATATCCATTATCTCTTTCATTTTACAAAGATCTCCTGCTATATGGACAGGTATTATGGCAGAAGTATTTTTATTGTTTTTGATCGCTTTTTCAATCAAGAGAGGATCTATATTATAATCTTCCTCGTTTATATCAACAAAAAGAGGATGGAGATTCAGGTAGCGGGTAACTTCTGCTGTTGATGTAAATGTATAGGGAGAAGTAATTACAAAGCTTTCTTTCTTAAGATTAAAAGAATCCAGCGCAAGATGAAGCCCTGCAGTTGCAGAGTTAACAGCTATTGCATATTTAGAGCCAATTTTTTTGCTAAACTCTTTTTCGAAATTTTCTGTAACATTACCGGTTGTGATCCAATTGCTTCTTAAAACTTTTATAACAGCTTCTTCCTCTTCTTTTCCCAAAGAGGGGAGTGCAAAAGGGATAAAATTACTATTTTGTATATTCTGCGAAGCGCTTATGACTTTTTTCAGGAAAGATTTTTTAGGTTTAGAATTCTGGCTCATTTTCCGGCCTTTCAATAGTGGGAATATATTTTTTTAAGATTTTTCTAAGCTGGTGTCTGTTTCTGTATTTATTTTTTGACCCAGAGTCAAAAAAACATATAGGTTTTAGTTCGGAAAGAAGAGCATCAAGTTTATCACCGAGCCCTTTTCTTTCAAGAAGTATATTGACCCTCTGTACCTCTGTATGATCAATTTTTTCATCATCACGCCAGAGTTTTTCCATAAATTTTTCGCCAGGTCTTATCCCTGTATAAATTATTGGGATATCTATATCAGGTTCAAGACCATAAAATTTTATCATCTGCTCTGCAATATCTTTGATTAAAAGAGGATCTCCCATATCAAGAATATAGAGGCTTCCAGATTTTCCAAATCCAGCAGTCTTTAGTACCAGTGAAACAGCTTCAGGTATTGTCATAAAAAATCGCATGATCTGCGGATGTGTTATTGTAACATGGCCGCCGCTTAAAATTTGGTCTTTAAACAATGGCAAAATGCTTCCGCGTGATCCAAGAACATTCCCAAATCTTACGACCATAAAATCTGTTTTAGAATTATTGCTGCCAAGAATTAAATCCTCGCATATAAATTTTGATGCACCATAAATACCAATAGGTTCTACAGCCTTATCTGTGGAGATGTGTATAAACTTTTTTACACCTGCTTCTATTGAAGCTTCTATAAGATTCTTGGTTCCAAAAACATTATTTTGCACTGCCTGTACAGGATTAACTTCCATCATTGGAACATGTTTATATGCAGCGCAGTTAAAAATAACATCAGCTTTAACTCTTTTTAATATAAAAGTAATAAAATCTTTATCCTGTATTTCTCCTATTATAGGTATAATAGTAGCTTTTTCACCAACTCCTTCTTTTTGAAGAAGATTCAACTCTTTTTCTATTTCATAAATACTGTTTTCTCCATGCCCAAAAAGATAGAGTCTTGATGCGCTTGCTGAAAGAAGCTGCCTTGCAAGTTCGCTGCCTATGCTTCCACCTGCGCCTGTTATTAAAACTCTTTTATCTTTAAGGTAATGAAGTGTTTTCTTTAATGGTATTACAACAGGGTTTCTCCCAAGAAGGTCAAGAGCAGATATTTCTCTTGCCTGGATTAAGTGAGCGCTTCCATCAATTATTTGAGATATTCCCGGAAGAATTAATATACGCTTGAATTTACCTTTTTGCAGAATATCATATATTTCTTTTATTCTTTTACGTGAAGCGCTTGGTATTGCTATAAGAGCTTCATCTGCTTTATGTTTTTTTTGTATTATTTGAATATCTGATATAGGCCCTTCAATTATAATACCATCAATATCAGTGCCTATTTTTGCTTTATTATCATCAACAAAACAGACAATTTCACCTGCAATCCCTTTTTTTATTATCTCTGATGCAAGAGATCTGCCAGCTTCGCCTGCTCCAATAATAGCAATTCTATTTTTCATCTATTCTGCCTGTAAAACCTTCTGCATAAAGCCAAAGATTTTTACTACTCCTCTTTATTGAGTTCAATTAATTCAAATCCAAAATCAATTAAAAAAGAATTTTCATATAATTTTAATTTAATTTTTGCCCTTTTTTTTCTTTTATCTACTTTAATGATCTCACCTTCAAGACCTTTCATTGGCCCGCTGACTACTTTTATTTTATCATCTTTATTAAAATAGATTTTGGAAATTCCTGCTACCTCACCATTTAAAGATAGCTGATAAACAAACTTTTTGTCATCATTAGGAAGGGGTCTTATATCATCATTATCCCTTAAAAACCTGCAAAATCCTGGAAATTTTCTTATTTTTTTATAAAAATCATAAGAAATATTGTCTGATTCAATAAAAAGATAGCCTGGAAAAATTGAAGAAACTGATTTTTTTGTTATCCCTGATTTTTTTATAAAAAGTTCTCTTCTTAGCCATAAAAAATGGATATCTTCTCCCAGTAGAGAGTTTTTGGCATATTTAAGAAAAGATTCTTCTTTTCCTGTCATCAATTGAATAACATAGTATTCCATAATTGTTAATTTTTAATGTCCCAACCCCTGCAACATGGAGCAAAAATAGTAATTCAGATTTTAAAAGTTATCATTTCTAGTGAACATCATCAAGATTATACCGATAATAAATAAAAGGATGTTTAAAGTGAAAAGAAAAGTTCTATTTTGCTTATTTTTTGCTATTATTTTATCTTTTATCCCTGTATATGCAGAAACTGTATTTGTATATATAGAAAAGGGAGACATAGTTTTAAATAGCGGGATTAACGAAGATGCTGTTTTATGGATAACCAGAATTGAAGATGGTATTATGGACACTCTTTTTGACAGCGGTCATATAGTTTTTTCAAATGATTCAGGGAGAAATCAGATCAAGGATTTCGAAACTCTTAATCAGCTGGCAAAATCAGGAGGAGCTGAATTTCTTGTTTCTGCTGTTTTAAATTTAAAAATTGCTGATGATGCGATGATAATATCAGGAGAGTATAAAGTTTATAATCTATTTACTGATGATATTGTTTTCACAAACAACTATATTTTTAATGATCCTTTACAAAGGCGTTTATCCAGCAATATTGAAGAAAAACTATTTTTAGCAGGTCAAAGTGTTGGTAAACAAATTGAACCAACCCTATAAATGGAGTCTTTGAAAAATCCGGAGTTTTTATGAATTATTATAGAAAAATATTTTTCGTAACATTTCTTTTTATTATATGCTGTAGTTTTCTAATGGCAGACATTGTTTGGGAAGGGACAGCTGCAATGAGCCGGTTCGGAGAATTCCCGCATAAAGGATTTTATGGAGCTTCAAATTCTTTTCCAATAAACACAATTATCTCTGTAGAAAATACTAAAAATAAAAACATTGTCGAAGTAATTATTGTTGATACTCTTAATGATAACAATCTTTTTCTTCTTCTTTCCAAAGATGCTGCTGAAAATCTTGAAATAAAACAGGATGAAATTTTATCAATTAAAGCACAAATAGTTAAAGAAGGAATTGATAAAAAAGCTTTAAGCGCTCCCGATACTCCTATTCTGTCTAATGTTGCAGAACTTGAAAGTATTTTATCAGGAGATGCTGCAGATAGTTCTGTAGGATCTTCAGCAAGTGCTCTGTCAGCAGATAAATTGCCACAGAAGGTAGTAATTATTTATGATGAAGGAAGTATCAGTGATATCGCTGAAGCTAAAACTGATGATGCAATAACCGAAGAGCTGGTTATGGAAGATGCTCTGCTAAATTCTGATCTGGGACCAATATCTCTTCCTGTTGAAAAAAGTGATTCTGCCGCTATTGCAAAAGCCAAGAGTGTTGATGATGAACTGCTCTCTCCAACTGAAGGGTATTATGAAAATGGGGAGAAAAAATATTTTCTTAGACCAACAGAGTTAAGACCTCCTGTAGTTGATGATGATAAAAGTATAGCTTTAACAGGATTAGTTGCAGATGATACAGTTGTTATTCCAGCCCCGGGGAAAGATAATTCCAAAATTATTAAAGAAAGTTTTTATGTCCAGCTTATAGCATTTAAAGATTATTCAAGCGCAGAGAAAGTAATGAAATCTGTGAATATTGATTATCCTGTAATTATTTATTATGATGAAAAGCAATTTTTATATAAAGTAATGGCTGGCCCTCTTAAAACAGATGAGAGGGGAGTTGTTCTCCATAAAGCGAGAAATATTGGATATAAAGATGCTTTTATAAGAAAAGGTGAATAAAAATCAGTTAGACCTTTTTTCAGGGTCAAGTGATGAAAAAGATATAGATGAGATAAAAACTCTTATTGATCTGCTGCTTAAGTATCAGCATGAATATTATGTGCTTAATAAACCATCGGTATCGGACAGAGAATATGATTCACTTTTTGACCGGCTTCAGTTTCTTGAAAAAAAATACCCGCAATATGCAAGTGAAAACTCTCCTGTAAAAAGGGTTGGATCTGATCTTACGTCCGAACTGCCGGATGTAAAACATACAATTCCTGTTTTAAGCCTTGATAAAGTTTATAATATCCCAGATCTTCTAAAATGGATCGAAAAATTAAAAAAACATTCTTTAAGCACTCCCGCTCTAATTATTGAAGAAAAAATCGATGGTATTTCAATAGTGCTTTACTACAAAGATGGTATTCTTGAAAGGGCTGTAACAAGAGGTAACGGAGAAACAGGAAATGATGTTACTGCAAATGTTAAAACAATAGGGGCAGTCCCTTTGAAGCTTGGAGAAAAAATAACTGTTGCTGTCAGAGGAGAGATATATCTTCCGCTTGAAAATTTTAATGAGATAAACCAATCACTTGATAATAGATTTGCAAATCCACGTAATCTTGCAGCAGGAACAATAAGAAGAATAAAAAGTTCAGAAGTGCATAAAGTGCCTCTGAATATATATGTTTATGAAGGTTTTTTTAAAGATATTGAAATACCTACTCATTATGAAACACTTAAAAAACTTTCTGATCTTGGATTTCGTTTAAATAAAAATGTAATGGCATTTGCAGATTCCGATAGCAAGATATCTCCCACCAGTAATTTTATTCCTGTAGCTAAAATAACTGATATTGCTTCATATATAGCGAAAGAAATTAAAGAAAGAAAAAATCTTGATTATGAAATTGATGGGCTTGTAATCAAAATCGATAATATTAGCGACAGGGAAAAATATGGATACACTGGCCATCATCCAAAATGGGCAATAGCATATAAATTTGAATCATCAGAAGCAGAATCAACTGTCAAATCAATTGATATTCAAATCGGAAGAACAGGCAGAGCTACTCCTGTTGCAAAAATAGAACCTGTTGAAATATCAGGTTCTGTTGTATCCAATGTTACACTCCATAATCAGGACTATATAAATTTTCTTTCCTTATCTATTGGCGACAGAGTTACAGTATCCAGAAGAGGAGATGTCATACCAGCCATAGAAAATGTTGTTGAAAAAGGGGTGCATGAAAGCCATATATGGAAAATACCAGAAGATTGCCCTTTTTGTAAAAGCAAGCTTATTTTAGATGGAGCGCATCTTTTTTGTAAAAATGAACTTTGTCCGGAAAGAGTAAAAGGACAAATAAACTTTTTTGTTTCCAAAGATCAAATGAATATTGAAAATCTTGGTTTTGAAACAGTAGAACTTCTTGTAAGAGAAAAAATTATAGAGAATGTTTATGAGCTTTATGAAAAAGATCTCTCTATTCTTGAAAACTATGAAGGTTATGCCCAGAAAAAAACAGAGCTAATAAAAAAAGGAATTGAAAAAAGCAAAGAAAAACCTTTTAGAACTGTTTTATCATCTTTGGGAATACCAGATATTGGCCCAAAAGTTTCTCAGCTTTTAATTGACGCAGGAATAAATTCCATAGAAGCCATATGTGAAATTGCTGAAAATAATGATACAGAAAAACTTCTTAACATAAATGGAATAGGGGAAAAAACTACAGAATCTTTTATAAAATATTTTAATGATAAAAAAATTAGAGAAACAATAAAAAGGCTTCGTAAAGCAGGGCTTATAATGAAAGAAGAAAAAGCAATTGTTTCAAATATAAATCAGGTATTTACAGGTCAATCATGGTGCGTTACCGGAAGTTTTGATAATTTTAAGCCAAGGACAATTGCAGAAGATGAGATCAAAAAAAGAGGAGGGGATGTTGTAAGCCAGATAAGCGGAAAGACAACTCACCTCTTATGCGGACAAGCACCAGGCTCGAAATATGAAAAAGCTTTAAAAGCAGAAATAAAAATTATATCAGAGCAGGAATTCCTAGACTTGCTTAAATAGAGGAAGTAGTTTGAAATATTTAATAAACAGGGCGCTCTTATTTCTTGAAAAAAAAGGGTATGGCATAATACATCCTTCACAATACAAAAGTGATATGGAAAAAGAGTTTCTCGAAATATGGGAAAAAACAAAACAATACACAATGATCTCTATTGAAAGAGGATACAATATTTTTAAATCAGTGGAGTATGTTGTTAAAAACAATATATCCGGAGATTTTGTAGAGTGCGGAGTCTGGAAAGGGGGTGCCTGTATGATCATGGCAGAATCTCTTTTAAGACTTGGAAAACAAGATCGAAAAATAGTTCTGTATGATACTTTTTCCGGCATGACAGAACCAGATGAAAATGACTGTATCTCATGGACAGGCAAAAACATGAAAGAGAGATGGAAGAAGAGCAAAGATAATGAAGGAAATTACCTGTGGGCAGCAGGTATCAATGAAGTTAGAAGAAATATGCTATCAGTGGGCTATCCAGAAAATATGGTTGAATTTCATATAGGAGATGTGTGTAAAACTCTTGATAATGGTACACCACAATCTATTTCTCTTTTACGCTTAGATACAGACTGGTATGAATCAACAAAAAAAGAACTTGAAATACTTTATCCTTTGCTGAATAAAAATGGTGTGCTTATTATAGACGATTATGGTCATTTTACTGGAGCAAAAAAAGCAGTAGATGAATATTTTTCCAATAAAACAAAGATTTACTTAAGCCGTATTGACTATACCGGAAGGGTAGGTATTAAATTATAGATACTGCAATTCAATATAATAAAAAGGGTTTATTTTGGAAAATATTCTTTTTAAAAATATACAGGATAATATTAATAGTGTTCTGGAAGAAATAATTTCTGCTGCAAAAATAGCAGGAAGAGATCCCAGTGAAATAAAATTGATGGCTGTAACTAAAACAAAACCTCTGGAATATGCAGAAGCAGCTTATAAAGCAGGAATAAAGCTTTTAGGTGAAAACCGTGTTCAGGAAATGGAAGAAAAGTACAGCTCTTTTCACAGCGATGCGGAAATACATCTTATTGGCCATTTGCAGAGAAACAAAGTTAAAAAAGCAATTGCTGTTGCATGTTCAATAGATTCTATTGATAAATATGAAACAGCGGAAGAACTCTCCAAATGCTGTAAAGCTTTGGGAAAAGATATATCAATACTTCTTGAGTATAATACATCCGGAGAGCAATCAAAAAATGGTTTTTCAAGTGAAAAAGAATTATTTGAATCTATAGATAAAATAAGAAATCTTGAAAATTTGAATATAAAAGGGCTTATGACTATTGCCCCTTTTACAGATGATGAAAAAGCCATAAGAGGATCTTTTAGGATGCTTGCAAATTTGTTCAGGAAAATTGAAGCTAGTCATCCTGATCTTAAAATTGATACTCTTTCAATGGGAATGTCATCTGATTTTAAGATTGCAATAGAAGAGGGTTCTAATATAATCAGGATCGGAACAAGATTGTTCGGAAGCCGTAATTGAAAGGGAGTTTTTAGCGTTATAGAAATGAGAAAAATAGCTGTAGTTGTTTTATTCTGTTTTATTAATTCTCTGATATTTTCTGCTGATAATACTTATGATGATCTTATAGCTGAAGAATACGACACAACTGCATTCCCGCAAATATTAAAAGATATAAGACGTGCTGAAATCATTCTTGTTGGAAGTTATCCTCTTACTGTATTTTTTTCAAAATTAGGTCTGGATTTTTATGATTATGCCGCAAGTGGTTTTGATAATAAAAATGCTCCATCAATGCTCGGAGGAGCTGGTGAAGGAGATAAATCAACTAAAGATGTTGAAAGAGTTCTTATTACAGCTTTATGTGTTTCAGCCGGAGTAGCGGTTCTTGATTTTGTTATAGGTAAAATCAAAGCTAAGGGGAAAAAAAAGAATGCGAATAAACAAACAATTCAAAATAGACGATCTCAACCTGTTGGAAATACGGATTGATAAATATATTTCAGATCATCTGAAAATATTAACAAGAAGCCAGCTTAAAGCAAGAGATGCGAAAGTATTTATCAATGGAAAAGAAGCAAAATTATCAAAAACAGTAAAAATCAACGATTCTATTGATATTGAATATGATTCTGCCCCTGAAGTAGATATTAAACCGGAAAAAATTGATCTTGATATAATATATGAAGATGAAAATATTGCTGTAATCAATAAATCGCAAGGGATGGTCGTTCATCCTGCTGCCGGCAATCCTGGTGGAACTCTTGCAAATGCATTTTTATACCACTTTGCTGATAATGATTTTGATAAAGATGATGATGACATTAGACCAGGGATTGTACACAGGCTTGATAAAGAAACATCAGGAGTAATAATAACAGCCAAAAACAGCGTTGCTCATGAATTCCTCTCACAGCAGTTCAGAGATAAAAAAGTCAAGAAAAAATATCTTGCAGTAGTTAAGGGGAAGATGCGATCCCGGGAAGGGGTTATAGAAGCCAATCTTATAAGAGATAGAAAGAATAGAAAAAAGTTTTCAGTAGTTACTGGAAAAGGAAAAGAAGCAATAACCCGTTTTCGTATTCTAAAAGAGTTTGAGGACACATCTCTTGTCTCGCTTGAACCTGAGACAGGAAGAACACATCAGCTTAGAGTTCATTTGCAACATTATGGATGCCCTATAATAGGAGATCCTCTGTATAGCCGTAAAATTGTAAAATATGGGGAAATAACAATGATGCTCCATGCCCATATTCTAATAATAGAGATACCTGTGCATGGAATCAAAAAATTTCATGCGCCTCTGCCAGAAAGATTTAAGAAATTTGTAAGAGAGAATGGAGGTAAGCATATTGCCAATATTTAATTATCATCAGACCCCAAAAGCGGCTGAATATGATTTTAACAAAATAAATGATCAATGTTCGATTGCTGAAAAATAATCAAGGTGGGATGTCATGAATAACAAAAAAATATTATCTCACAACAAAGAAAATGAAAATAAGCATCATATGCCCCGCTTTTTTTTCTTGTCTTTCTTTCTGGTAGCTGCGCTACTCATTATAATCCCTTTGATGACTGTATATTTGCTCACACATGCTTATGATGAGCAAATAAGAAGCGAGACGCGCCAGACATCGTTTTCTCTTCAGCAAACAGTACGCTCATTCATGGAAGGGGCGTATAGCTTATGTTATGAACTCTCATTAAATACAAATACATTTAATGTACCAACCTCTGGCCCCAATAGAGGCATATCCCCGATATTTGCCAACTCAACAGAACGAAATGAATTTTTAGAGCTTCTATATATAACAGTTGCAGATAAATCTGCTGCTAACTATGGATGGCAGGTGGCGCGTTCCTCCGGCACATTGGGAGATCGCGGCCAACGATGGTGGTTTTTACAGATAACAGAAACCATGCAACCCTTTGTTGCCCGCTCATATATATCAGTATCAACAGGTATGCCTTGTACTGCGGTATTTATACCCATGTACACTGGTTCTGATGAAATTGCATACGTTTTTGGCGCAGATATCAGCCTTGCGTATATGCAGGGGCTGGTCAATGAATACGCAAACACGAATGGAGGACGTTATTCATTTATCATAGATGGCGAAGGCGTTGTGCTTGCGCATCCGGATAACCAATATATAGAGACACTCACCAATTATAAAACATTGGTCCGAACTATTCCTTTGACAGATGGTTTTGGAAAAACGATTTTCAATCAGGATGGTAGCGTTATCACTGCAGATGAGAAGATTGCTGTATCGAATGATTTTAAAGCTGTGATCAACTCGGTCATGAAAGGTAATCGCGGGTTAGAAATCGTTAAAGAGGGAGATAATACTTATTACATGAGTTATGAGCCCATAACTTTACCCGGATATTCAGATTCATGGTCTGTAATTACATTACAGAATAGAAACATTGCAATGAAAGCGATTTATCAAGTAACTGCTCAGGTAATCATCATTATAATACTTATCATCGCGATACTATCTGTATTGATTATTCTATTTTATAGAATACTTAATAGAACAATGAATTTTCTTGAAAAAGCAAAAAGCGAAGCAGAGAGTGCGAACAAGAGCAAATCCAGTTTTTTAGCCAACATGAGCCATGAGATACGAACGCCAATGAATGCGATAATAGGTATGACCAACATAGCAAAAACTGCACACAGCATTGAAAGGAAAGATTACGCGTTGTTAAAAATAGAAGGAGCGTCGAATCATTTGCTCGGCATAATAAACGATGTGCTAGATATGTCTAAAATCGAAGCAGATAAATTGGAACTGTTCCCAGTGTCTTTCGATTTTGAAGATATGATAAAGAAAGTTGTAAATATCATCAACTTTCGTATTGTTGAAAAACATCAAAAATTTAAAGTATATATAGATGAGAAAGTTCCACGCAAACTTATGTGTGATGATCAACGCCTTGCCCAGGTAATAACGAACCTGCTCTCAAACGCTGTAAAATTCACGCAGGAACATGGTGCTGTAAGCATGAACACTTATTTGTTGAAAGAAGAAAATAGTGCTTGCGAAATCAAATTTGAAATAACAGATACAGGTGTGGGCATAAGCCCGGAACAGCAAGCAAGAATGTTTAATCCCTTTGAACAAGCTGAAAGCAGTACAACACGAAAATATGGCGGGACAGGGCTTGGCCTTGCATTGACAAAGCGGATAGTTGAATTGATGGGAGGAAATATTTCAGTATCTTCTTCGCTCGGCCACGGCTCAACATTTAGCTTTACTATCAAAGCAAATAAGTCAAATGAGCAGGTAGATAATAAATATATACCGCCAAATAATATTAATTCAAAAAATATCAGAATATTAATTGTTGATGATGATGAAGATATACTGCAACATTTCGTAGATATCGCGATGCGTTTTAGTATTCCATGTGACAAGGCAGCAAGCAGCGAAGAAGCGCTTAAGCTTATTGAAAGCGGAAAAACATATGATATATGTTTTGTTGATTGGAAAATGCCTGGCATGAATGGTATAGAACTCACGCGTTATATAAAGAAAATAGTAGCTGATGAGCCGGTAATTATAATGATCTCTTCGATAGAGTGGCAGCAAATCGAAGCAGAAGCTAAAGGAGTGGGGATAGATAAATTCCTGCCAAAACCCATTTTCCCATCTGATTTTATAGAGTGTATTAATAAATATTTCGGTATCGATTTATTGAATGAAGAGAAAAAAGATACATCTGAAATGATAGACCGCTTTTGGGGATACCGCGTATTGTTGGTAGAGGATGTGGAGATAAACCGCGAGATAGTAATAGCCTCTTTGGAGCCAACTCTTGTGGAAATAGATTGCGCGGAAAACGGAGTTGAGGCTGTGCGAATGTTCAGCGAAAATCCGGAAAGGTACAACATTATTTTTATGGATCTTCAAATGCCGGAAATGGATGGGTATCAAGCAACGCGCGCTATCCGTGCGCTTGATAGTAAAAGGGCAAAGGATATCCCCATTATCGCAATGACAGCGAATGTATTTAAAGAAGATGTTGACAACTGTCTTAGTACGGGCATGAATGACCACATAGGGAAACCAGTTGATTTTGATGCTGTTTTGCAGACATTGAGAAAGTATTTATATAAGCAGATGCCTGCAAAAGAAAGGCGAAAAGAAGATAGGCGTAAAAACAATATTGACAGGCGGCAAATGCCGGAGAGGCGAATAAATAATCGAAGAAGAGATAGTAATTAATAGAATGATTTAAAATTATTGCAGTGGTATAGATTATTGCCGCCTCGCAGAATTGAACTGCGGACACGTAGATTTTCAGTCTACTGCTCTACCGACTGAGCTAAAGCGGCACTTGATGAGTATATATATAATAGCTGCAAAAAAATGTCAATAATTATAGAAAAAATTATATTTATTACGTGAATATCAAATCATAATTTAAAAAATTGTTAAAAAACTCGAAATCCTGGACTATAAAGCAGTTAGCGATGTGTTTCAAAATCAAATCTATCATATAGGCTCACTTGAAAAAATTGCATAGAA
>Ga0123353_10004849_pt1 | contig 17478 bp, 12 predicted proteins | sample TergutLab28metaG_3_FD_92763 | JGI IMG/M metagenome (GOLD analysis project Ga0123353, IMG submission 92763) | Labiotermes labralis P3 segment gut microbial communities from Petit-Saut dam, French Guiana - Lab288 P3 | ecosystem: Host-associated > Arthropoda: Insects > Digestive system > Gut ...
GCGGTGAAGAAGGTCTGGGACGACGCAGGCCACGAAAGCGCGCGCCCCGCGAGCGTAACGGTATACCTGCTTGCCGACGGCCAGATCATAGACTCTGCCGTGCTCTCAGAAGGCAACAACTGGGGCGGCGCATGGCGTGATCTCGATGGCAGTTTCACCTACAGGATCATGGAGGATCCGATTCCGGCCAACTATGAGGTGAGCTACGATTATGCCAACGGCACGCTGACGATTACGAATAAATACAAAGCGGGGGTCACGAACCCGCCGCCGACGCCGCCGATTATCCCGCCGCCGACGCCGACACCCCAGGGCTGGACACCCGTCCCGCCGACGCCGACGCCCGAGGGCTGGACGCCCGGAACACAGCAGACCTTCGAGCCGTGGACGCCCGTGCCGACACCGCAACCCCCGACGATTGACGTCGCGGTGCACAAGGTATGGAACGACGCCGGAAATGAGAACAAGCGTCCCGCAAGCGTGACGGTTTATCTGCTTGCCGACGGCCAGATCATAGACACCGCCGTGCTCTCTCAGACCAACAACTGGGGCGGCGCGTGGCACGGTCTCGATGGCAGTTTCACCTATAAGATCATGGAGGATCCGGTCCCTGCCGACTATGTCGTGAGCTACAGCTATGCCAACGGTTTGGTGACGATCACGAATACCTACGACGCAGGCAACACAAACCCGCCGCCGACCCCGCCGGATATCCCGACGCCGACGCCGACGCCCGCGGACTGGACGCCCGCGCCGCCGCCAACCCCGACACCCGAGGGTTGGACACCCGAGCCGCCGCGCACCTTCGAACCGTGGACGCCCGTGCCGACAGCGACGCCGACGGCAACCCCGACACCTTCCCCGACGCCGTTTGTGGCGACGAATACGATTCGCATCGATCCGCCGGTACGCAAGGAAGTTGTGGACAAACCGGCTGCAAAGGCGGCGACGGAATTCACCTTCTATCTGAAGGCTTTGGATGGCGCGCCTCTGCCGGACGGCGTGGTTGGCGATACGAAAACCCTCAAGATCCTGGGCGAGGGCGAAAAGGAATTCGGCTGGATCACATACACGCAACCCGGCACCTATGTGTACGAGATCACGGAGCAGCGGGGCAGTTCCAGTAACTACACTTACGATCCCACGGTCTATACCATGACGGTTGTGATTCATGCGGAGGGCAGCGAACTGGTGCTGATATCGCAAATATTCAGCAAGGACGGCGCGGCCGTGACCAAGCCGGTGTTCATCAACAACTACATCAAGACCGGCGAAAACAGCCTGGCGCACGTCTACTGGATACTCATGCTGGCCGCCTTGGCGCTGATGACCCTGGTCGTCCTGCGCAAACGCAAGCCGAACTAAAACCACGAACAAGACCCAAAGGGCTCCCGCATAACGCGAGGGCCCTTTTCAACCCCTACCCGTCATTGCGGACTTGATCCGCAATCTCACCGATGTGACTTAAATGAAAAATCTTTACGACTTTTATTCCCAGTTCCCGTGCTTTCTGTTATACTTACAAGCATGAATGGGGTCACCAAAACCATAATCCTATTTCTTGTATGCCTATTGCTTTTGCCAATCTTTGCGGGCTGTGTTTCGCGCACCGACGCGGCAGACACGGGCAGCGGGGCCTGCCTGGCGTTTTTGGACGCGATAAAGGAGGCCCAGTTTGCCGCCCTCCAAATCGAAACAACCGACATCGAGGAGTATTTGCCCGCATACTATCAGGCGTTGAACGATTGTTATACCACGCCCTACGCCATGCTCGACGAAAGTCTCAAAAATCTCACCGGCGCGCCGCCGTCCGAGGAGGCGCCGAGCGTCACCCTCACCGAGTTTTCCGAGCGTTATACCACCATCTTTCTGGAGATGGGCCTGAAGGACTCCTTCTATGAGGTCATCAACGTCGCGGATATGCGCACCCTCTCCTCCGTGGACTATCGCCTGACCTATATCACCGAGGCCACGGAACCCATGACGCTCACGTTCTCCATGACGGCGGAGAAAAAGGGAACCGAGTGGCGCGTGATGTGGTCGCCCGCGTTGGTTTTTCCCGATCTCGACTGGGGCGATACGATCCTCTACGGCATTCTGCAACCCAAGCGCGGCGAAATCTTCGGCGCGGACGGCGAGCTGCTGGCGCAGAATATCACGGGCCTCACCGTCTTCTGTGTGCCCAGCAAGATCGATCTGGGCGACAATACCGCGCAGTTTGGCGTGAAAGCGCTGTTCGCCAAAGAGGACGAGGAGCTCTCCGCCCAGGAGGCGAACGAAAAGTTTTGGTACGAGCCGTTTTGGAACCAGGTCGCGGGCATTTCTGAACTGAAGGTGGACGCGCAGCAGGTGCGCAACGCGCTTTCCCGAACCTACCGCGATATGACGCGCATCGCCGTGCTCTATCCCGATCAGATGACGCCCGAGCTGGAGGCGCGTATTCTTGCCATTCCCAGCCTGGGCATCGACAACAGCAGCTTTTCCACCCTGCGCGAGTACCCCAACGGCGAGTTTTTGGGACATATTCTGGGCTTTGCGGGTATCATTCAAAAGGAGTATATCGAAGAATACGACAAGAACGGCGAGAGAAACCGGCAGTATTTGGACGATCCCTACTACGACAGGGACAGCTGGCTGGGTTATATGGGCCTGGAAAAACAGTACGAAAAAGTCCTGCGCGGCGAGAAGGGCAGCTTTGCCTACATTCAGAAGAAGACGGGCCGCAACGTCGTCCTGTTTATGAACCCCGCCCGGGACGGCGAGGACCTGCATCTGTCCATCAAACCCAAATTGCAGCGCCGCGTGGAGGAAGTCTACAACACCATCGTCACGGACGACGAGATCCTGGGCACCGTCATTGTCCTCAACCCCAAGACGGGCGCGGTCGAGGCGATGTACAGTAAGCCCGGGTACGACCCGAATAAGTTTACGCGCGGCGAATTTACAGAGGCCGAGTGGAACTTCCTGCTCAACGAGGACAAAACCGCGCCGCTGCTCAACCGCTGTATCCAGGGCCTGTACCCGCCCGGCTCTACGTTTAAGATCCTGACCGCCGCCTGCACCCTGGAGTCGGGCGCGTTTGGTCCGAACGATATCTTCCCTTCATCGGAGCGTGTCCGCATTGACCCGATCGCCGGCGACGTCTGGTTCCCGACCGCGCGCGGCGGTGAGTTTGCGCACACGGGCATCGCGCCGATTCGCCGCACGGGCAATTCCAACCGCCACACGCCCGCGAATATGGAGTCGAGCATTATTGACTCGGACAATATTTATTTCTCCTACTGCGCGCTCAAGATGGGCTGGGACACCTTCATCTGGTATCTTGAAAAGATCGGCATGAGCGGCACGCCCACGGTGAACGAGCGGGGCGAGACGGTTACGACCGGCATCGCCTTTGACCTGCCTGTGCTGGCGCCGCAGATCAAGAACCCCGAGAGCGACCGCACCTGGGACTTGCTGGCCATGACCGGCTACGGCCAGGGCGAGCTGCTGATCACGCCCCTGCAAATGGCCTGCTACGCGGGCGCCTTTGCCAACGGCGGGGATATCATGACGCCCTATCTTGTGGGCTCCACCTGGCGCAACGCGGATATAAGCCTGCCCGACCAACGCATCCCCGACCTGCAGGGATTTCTCCTGTTGCGCAATCGGGGCTATGAGCAAGTCAGCGCGCATCAGCCGACGGTCTGGCGCAATATCGCCTCGCAGGCGAATGTGGACGCCATCGTCAAGGGTATGGTTGGCGTCTGCCGCTCGCGGCACCTGCGCGGTTACGAGCGCGGCGGCACGGCGAAGGACCTGGGCGTCACCAGCTTTGTGATCGCGGGTAAAACGGGCACGGCGGAAATCGGCACAAAACCCGAGGGCAGCAAGCTCGCGCCCAAGGAACTGGCCTGGTTCATCGGCTTTCGGTATCTGGACGGCGACGGCAACCCGCTCGCGGACGCGGATCAGCGACTTGTGCTGGTCATGCTGGAGCTGGAGGCGGACAAAATGCCGCCCGAGGCCTCCATGATGAAGTTTCTCATCGCGCGCGCCCTGCTCATGCGCGACCCGCTCACCAGCGACGATTCGGACGATGACTATCTGAAGATGATAACATTTTAGGGAGACAAGTTTGTGAAGACAATTGTATTCACCGGCGGCGGCACGGCAGGGCACGTCACGCCCAATCTGGCGCTGATCGAAAAACTTCCATTGGACGAGTGGGACGTTCACTACATCGGCACATTGGGCAGCATAGAATACGAGCTTATCAAAGCCTGCCCGCGCGTGACTTTTCACAGCATCGAGTCGGGCAAGCTGCGGCGTTACTTTTCCTGGCAGAACTTCACCGACCCCTTCCGTGTCATAAAGGGCCTGGCGCAGAGCAAGAAGATCATTCGGGCGCTAAAACCCGACGTGCTTTTTTCCAAAGGCGGTTTTGTCTCGGTGCCTGTGGTGATGGCGGCCAGGGGAAAATGCCCCGTTCTTGTGCACGAGTCGGACTACTCGCCCGGCCTGGCCAACCGCATCGCCGCGCGCTACGCGGACATTCTCTGCCTCACCTTTGAACCGGAAGGCGGGGTCAAGTCTACCCGCAGCCTGCGCGTGGCCGTCACGGGCACGCCGATCCGGCCCGAACTCTACAAGGGTGACCGCCAAAAGGGACTGGCTTTCACGGGCCTTTCGGGCAAAAAACCCGTCCTGCTCGCCATGGGCGGCAGCCAGGGCGCGGGTCCGGTCAACGACAAATTGCGCGAAACCCTGCCCGAGCTTTTGAAAGAGTTTGACATCGTGCACCTCTGCGGCAAGGGCAAGGTGGCGGAGGATTTGCATTTCCCGGGTTATGTGCAGTACGCCTATGTCACGCGGGAAATGGCGGACCTGCTGGCGCTTTGTGACATCGTGCTTTCGCGCGCGGGGGCCAACACGGTCTTTGAGCTGCTGGCGCTGCAAAAGCCCGCCGCGCTGGTTCCGCTGCCGCTTTACGCCAGTCGGGGCGACCAGATCCAAAACGCGGAGTATATGGCCGGGCGCGGTTACGCGATCCACCTGCCGCAGGACGAGATTACATCCGCTGTCCTAACCGAGACCATGCGCACCCTCTATGCGCAGCGCCGCGCCTACGCGATCCGTATGCGCGATGCCAAGGCCGACGGCACGCAGGCGATTCTGGATTTGATTTTTGAGGCAGCGGAGGACCAATGCGTAATGCGTAATGCGTAATTCGCAATTGTTGACAGCTGAAAACCTGTCTTCTCTCGTTGCCGCCGCCAAGCAAAAGCGGGGCAGGGAAGAGATCAATCAAAACCTGGGTGACCGCGCCGCCCTGTATGAGATGATGTCTCACGAATCGGGCAAGGTGCGAAAGAACGCCTACCGGCTCTGCGGCGCGTTGGAACAGGCGCGGGATATTCCCGCCCTGTGCGAGGCGCTGGAACGGGAGATCACCCTCTTTGCCGTTCCCAGTTTACTGCTGGCGCTGGGCGCGCTGGGGGCCGAAGAACCGCTGGCCGCTTACGTCCTCCCGACCGTGCAATCTCCTGCGCAGGAAAAGAATGTGCGGGAGATTCGGGAAACGCTGGAGAAGGTGCGCAAACGCTTTGACAAGACGCCGCTGAAAAACTGGGACAAGTTGGACCGTCCCCAATCCGTGCTTTGCGCGGCGCCGGAAGGATTTGCCGAAGAGCTGGCGCAGGAACTGACGGAGCTGGGCTTTGCGCCCCAAGCGGACGGCACGGTTCAAACCGACGACCTGGCCGGATTGTATCGCGCGAACGGGCTGGTCGAGGCGTTGCTGCCCATCGCGAAAGATATCCCGCTCGACGCCATCGCGGACGCGATGGAGAATGAGGAATCAGGGGTGAGGCATGGGGAATGCACTTACCGCGTTTCCCTGCTGGGGTATGAGGAAAAAAAGGCGCCGCTGATCGCGGAAATCGTTCGAGCCCTGGGTGGCAAAAACAATCCCTCGCATTACGATTGCGAGGTACGGGTGATGGTCAAGCAAATGCCTCATTCCTCGCCCCTCACTCCGCACTGCGATGTTTTCCTCAAGCCCTGCAATGTCACCGACAATCGCTACCCCTGGCGCAGGCAAACCATCGCAGCCTCCTTAAATCCGGCGACGGCGGCCTGTCTCTGCCGCTGGGCCAAGGGCTTGGAGCGGGTGGAAACCCCGCGGGTATTGGACCCCTTCTGCGGCAGCGGCGCCCTGCTCTTTTCCCGCGAGGCCTTGGGCCCCTGCGCCTGTTTGATCGGCGTGGACAAGAGCGCGCAGGCCACGCAAATCGCGCGGGAGAATGCAAAGGTGGGTGGATCCCGCGCCGTCTTTGTCACAAAGGACAGCCTGCGCTTTGCGGCAAAAGAGGAAGGCTTTGACCTGATCCTGTCCAACCTGCCCTTCGGCAACCGTGTGGGCAGTCACGCGGATAACGAGACCCTCTATCGCGGCTTTGTCCGGCGCCTGCCGGCCCTGCTGGCCGAGAACGGGCTTGCCGTGCTCTATACGATGGAGTACCGCCTGCTGGCAAAATGCCTGCGATCCGAACCCAAGCTGCGTCTGGTCGCGCAAAAACGAACCGAGGCCGGCGGCCTTTTGCCCTGGGTGCTTGCCATAGCACGAAAGCTGTGATATAATGGGCAAATACAGTAGGGGTGGTATACACTTGCTGTGAAGAATGAAGCACAATAATGAACGAGGGAACGATTATGAACAAATTGACGAAAAGCACGATTCTTCTTTTGGTTGCCCTGCTCTTGATTTTGGGCGGGGCTATGCTCAGTTCCGCGCTGGTTGTCACGGTTCTGGGCGACGCAAACTGCGATGGCAAGGTGTCCGCGCAGGACGCGTCTGCCATTTTACGGCATCTCACCCAGCTGCAGTTTTTAACGCCGCAGGGACTGGTCAACGCGGACGCCAACGAGGACGGCAAGGTAACGGCGGCGGACGCGGCGGCCATTCTGCGTTACCTCGTCCAGTTGGACGAACTGCCCCCCAGGCCTGTGACAGCCACGCCGTACCGGCCGCCCACGCCCCCGCCGACGGCTACGCCCGTGCCCACGAACAAGCATGGGGATCCGATTATCGGGGATAAGAACACCTGGCCCAACGCGCCCCAGCGGAATACAAAACTGGCCGTGAACCCGTCCGATCCGAATTTCGACAAAATTTACAACCTGCTGCTCAAACGGGAGCTCTGGAAGGGGGTACCCGCCAAGCTGAGTGAAAAGCTGCGCGCTAATAACCAGGCCAGTCAGTATGTGATCGGCTGGTGCTATATGTCCTTTATGGGCGCGCGAAACGGAGATAAGCCCAACTATACGCCGAGCATAGGATCAAAAACCCGCTTCACGATTGACGAGCCTATCCTGTACCGTATCGGCTCCCACTACCTGAATGTGGATATCAAGGACGTCGTAAGCAAGGACGGCACCGCGTCCACCCTGGTTGCTGTGATGAGCGGACTCTCTCAGAATATTGTCATCACCGGACATAATTCCCGCATCAGCGGCGCGCACTTTCATCATCTGCACTCCATGCAGAACGGGGCGCAGGACTTCTTAAACAAAGGCACACTCAAGTCGAAGGCAAACGACTATATCTTTAATATCAGCATCTTCGGCATGCACAAGTGGCAGGTATGGGCCATTGTCGAGACCCCGCACGAGGCGAACAAAACGGAGGCTGCGATTCTCGGGGATCTTTTCAACATGGTTACCCACCCCCACTGCGGCACGGGCGCCACGCAGGATTGGATCAATTATATCCTCTATGACATTCCGAAGATAAATATTAAGAACATTAAGACAATAGACTTCGGTGTGCCGCCCACGCCGGACGACCAGTTTATGACGCTCTACACCTGCGGGGACAAGTATATCAGTGCGCCCAGCAGCGAAGCGCACCTGTATGTGTTCTTAAAGCGGGTGCCATAATAAGGCTAAAACCCCTATTGACAAGGGCGGCCTGCCCTGCTAGTATAATCTCATCAGTGGCAAACGTTCCATTCGCGCCAAGCCGCTGCGGGTAACGCACGTTATCGCGTGAACTTATGCCTCTAAGATGGAGAAGTAAGGTGGATGCGAGCTAAAAGCGCAATGACTTTCGAGGCATTGCGCTTTTTTCATAGAGGGGAGTGTTGAGAGTTGAGAGTGGAGCGAACGAAAAAACTGCTGATGCAGTTTTCATCTTATGGATTCCAAAAACCCATCTAATCATGCCCGCAGGGCATACCTTCATTCCACTCTTCACTCTTCACTCTGCACTCTTGAAAAACAAAGGAGACTTATATGAAACCAACCTACTACATCACCACCCCCATCTACTACCCTTCCGACAAGCTGCACATCGGCCACGCCTACTGCACCGTCGTGACGGACGCCATCGCGCGCTACAAGCGGCAGCGGGGTTACGACGTGTTCTTCCTGACCGGCTCGGACGAGCACGGCCAGAAAATCGAGCGCAAGGCAAAGGAGGCGAACGTCACGCCCCAGGAATACGTGGATCAGATCGTGGCGGGCTTTAAGTCGCTGTGGCAGCTGCTCGACATCTCCTACGACGGCTTTATCCGCACGACCGACCCCGCGCACGTGGCCGCCATCCAAAAAATGTTCAAACAGCTCTACGACCAGGGCGACATCTACAAGTCCAGCTACGAGGGACACTATTGCACCCCCTGCGAGAGCTTTTGGCTGGCGCGGCAATTGAAGGACGGCAACTGCCCCGACTGCGGCCGGCCCGTCGAACTGGTGCGGGAGGAGAGTTATTTCTTCAAAATGTCCAAGTACGCGGACCGTCTGATCGCCCATATCCGCGACAACCCCGACTTTATCCAGCCCGTCAGCCGCGCGAACGAAATGCTGCAAAACTTCCTGCTGCCGGGTCTCGAGGACCTCTGCGTCTCACGCACGAGCTTCAAGTGGGGCATTCCCGTGAGCTTTGACGAAAAGCACGTCATCTATGTCTGGCTCGACGCGCTCTCCAACTACATCACCGGCCTGGGCTGGGGCGGCGCGGACGAAAGCCTCTTTCATCGCTACTGGCCCGCCGACGTGCACATCGTGGGCAAGGAGATCGTGCGCTTTCACACGATCATCTGGCCCATCATGCTCATGGCGCTTAATATCCCCCTGCCCAAGCAGGTTTTCGGCCACGGCTGGCTCGTGCTCGACGGCGGCAAAATGTCCAAGTCGCGCGGCAATGTGGTCGACCCCGTCGTGCTCGCCGACCGCTACGGCGTGGACGCGATCCGCTATTTCCTGCTGCGTGACGTGCCCTTCGGCAGCGACGGCGTGTTCTCCAACGAGGCGCTGATCAACCGGATCAACAACGACCTGGCCAACGATCTGGGCAACCTCTTGTCGCGCACCACAGCCATGATCGACAAATACTTCAATGGCAGCATTCCCGCGCCCGACGCGAAAACGCCCGAAGAGGACGATCCGCTGATCGCCTTGGCGGGCGCCCTGCCCGCCGAGGTGGACGCGCAAATGGAGGCGCTGCACGTGCCCGACGCGCTCGCCGCGATCAACCGTCTCATCGGCGCCTGCAACAAATACATCGACGTGACCGCGCCCTGGCTGCTTGCCAAAACCGACGAGGGCAAAGCGCGCCTTTCCACCGTGCTCTACAACCTCGCGGAGTGCCTGCGTATCGCGGCGATCCTGCTTATCCCCTTCCTCACGGCCACGCCCGCCAAGATCTTTGCCCAGCTGGGCACGGCCCCAACCGGACAGGAACTCGATTCCATTGCCTTCGGCGGCACCGAACCGGGCGCGCAGGTGCAAAAGGGTGAGCCCATCTTCCCGCGGATTGATCTGCAGAAAGAGCTGGAGACCCTGGACAACGCAACCGTAGGGCGGGGGCTTGCTCCCGCCGTCGAACACAAACCCGAAATCGAGTACGACGATTTCGATAAAGTGGAACTGCGCCTTGCCAAAGTCATCGCCTGCGAGGAAGTACCCAAGGCCAAAAAGCTGCTCAAGCTGACCGTGGAATCGGGCGGCGAGACCCGCACGGTCGTATCGGGCATCAAAAAATGGTACGCGCCCGCCGACCTGGTCGGCAAAACCGTGGTACTGGTCGCCAACCTAAAGCCCGTCACCCTCTGCGGCGTGGAAAGCCACGGTATGATTCTCTGCGCCTCGGATGAGGGGGAGCGGCTGGCCATCGTTGTGCCCGGGAGCGATCTGCCCGACGGGCTGATTGTGCGATAAACTACAAACTACAATGTACAAACTACAATTGAGGAAAAAACAGCCATGCTGTTTTCACTGAATGATTTATTGTATTTTGCAGCTTGAATTAGCAAAGAAAGCCCATTGTTCAAAAAAACTACGGAGTAGTTTTATCGTCAATTGTAGTTTGTAGTTTGTACATTGTAGTTTAATACTGGAGAAACCATGAAACTGTTCGACACCCACGCCCATATCCTCGATGCCCGCTTCGACGCCGACCGTGACGAAGTTCTCAAACGCTGCCGCGAAGTCGGCGTTGAGCGCATCATGGAGGGCTGCTGTGACGAGGCGGAGATCGACGCGGTGCTGGCGCTGGCCGAAAAGGAAGAGATGGTCGTGGGCAGCGTGGGCGTGCACCCGCACGCGGCGCGGGAGATGACGAACGCCACGCTCGATAAAATGGAACAGGCGCTGGCGCACCCGAAGATCCTGGCGGTCGGCGAGATCGGGTTGGACTATCACTATGACTTTTCGCCCCGCGATGTGCAGCGGCATTGGCTGGGGCAGCAGCTTGCGCTGGCCGCGCAAAAAAACGTTCCGGTTATCCTGCACAACCGCGAGTCCAGCGGCGATATGCTGGAAATCCTCACGGCGCACAAGAACGGGCTGCGCGGTGTCATGCACAGCTTTTCGGGCAGCTATGAGACGGCGGCGCGCTGCCTGGACCTCGGCCTGTATATCGGTCTGGGCGGCCCGCTCACCTTTGGCAACGCGGTCAAGCCCCGCGAGCTGGCGGCGCGCCTGCCCATTGATCGGCTGGTGATCGAGACCGACTGCCCCTATCTCACGCCCGTGCCCTTTCGCGGCAAACGCAACGATCCCTCGCTTCTGCCCTATATCCTCACCGCCCTGGCCCAATGCCGCAGGATGGACGAGCAGGAGCTGGCAGAGCAGTTGTTTGCCAATAGTCTTGCGTTATTTCAGCTGATATAGTAAACTACAATGAGAAAAAACTGCGGAGCAGTTTTCTCCTTCACTTTCCACTTTCCACTACCAAAGGAGGTATAAAAAATGTCGGACATCATTGACATCACCAAAGACAAAATGCAAAAAACAATCTCCGTCTTCAAGCAGGAGCTGAACGGGCTCAAGGCGGGTCGGGCCAACACGCAGGCGCTCGACCGCATTTTGGTCGATTACTACGGCACGCCCACGCCCATCAACCAGCTCGGCAACCTGTCCACGCCGGAGCCGCGTATGCTCGTCATCTCGCTCTGGGACGCGAAGATGATCCCCGCCGTGGAAAAGGCGATCCAAAAGTCAGACCTGGGCATCAATCCGGCCAATGACGGCAAGATCATTCGCCTGATCTTCCCCGAGCTGACCGAGGAGCGCAGGCGCGACTTGGTCAAGGCGGTGAAAAAACGCGGCGAGGAGGCGAAGGTCGCGGTGCGCAATGTGCGGCGCGAGTCCATGGAACAGGTCAAGAAGGACAAAAAGGACAGCGTGATCACCGAGGACGACCAGAAAAAGCTGGAGGACAGGCTGCAAAAGACGACCGACGAGCTGATCCGTGAAATCGACGGGATCCTCACCGCCAAAGAAAAGGAGATCCTCTCCGTTTGATTAACGTACTTGGTTTGGACCTGGCCTAAGCCACCCGGCGTCTTACCGACGCGGGCTTTGCTGTGCAAACGGCGCAGCTCGCCCCCAAGAAACCCAAGCCCGGGGACGCTTGCCGCGTCGTGCGGCAGCGGCTGCTGGACGACGGAGTTGTACTGTTGGATTGGGCGGAGTTTCGGACGGAAGTAGTAAGTAATAGAGAATAAGTAATAAGTAAAGGAGTGCCTACGGCACGATTATATGGGCTGCTTGAACGTAAATGCAATTGAAAAAACAGCGAAGCTGTTTTCACATACTCTATTCCTTATTCCTTATACCTTATTCCTTATATGAAATACACCAACCAACAACTTCAGGAACTCGGCCTCGCCACCCTCCCAGCCCATATTGTCATCATCATGGACGGCAACGGCAGGTGGGCCAAGGGGCGCAGCCTACCGCGCGCGGCGGGGCATAAGGCGGGCGTGGAACGGCTGCGGGAGCTGATCCGTTTTTCATCGGACGCGGGTATTGCCGCTTTAACGCTCTACGCCTTTTCCTCAGAAAACTGGGTCCGGCCCGAGCCCGAGGTGCGTGTGCTCTGCAATCTGCTGGTCGAGTATTTCAATAAGGAGATCGCCGAGCTGCATGAGAACCAAGTGCGTATCCGCGCCATCGGCGACCTGAATGCCTTTCCGCAGCGCGTGCAAAAAGCGGTGCGGGCGGCGGAGGAAAAGACGGCCCAAAACGCGGGCCTCAAACTCAATATCGCCCTCAACTATGGGGCGCAGGCCGAGCTGCTGCGTGCGGCGCAGGCTTGCAGTGCGCGGGCGATAGAGACGGGCCGGCTGCCCGAGAAGGCCGACTTTGAGGCGCAGCTCTATACGGCGGACCTGCCGGAGGTGGATCTGATGATCCGCACGAGCGGCGAACAGCGCCTGTCTAATTTTCTGCTCTATCAGCTGGCCTACGCGGAGCTGTATTTCACGCCCTGCTTTTGGCCAGACTTTACGAAAGAAGAGTATATCAAAGCGCTGCGGGACTATAACGCGCGCGGACGAAGATTTGGTGGGTTATGATATTAAAAAGAAAAAACTGCGAAGCGGTTTTCTCAACAATTGTACACGGTACATTTTACATTGTACATTGTAACAAGGGGGCATTATGTTAACGAGAACATTGGTCGGCATTGGAATTGTAGCGCTGGCGCTGGCCGGACTGTGGCTGGGCGGACTGTGGCTGGTGGTGGTGTACACCGTATTTTTCGTGCTGGCCGTGCAGGAGTTAGGCCGCGCCTTTTCGGCCAAGGGCAAGACGGGGTTTTGGCTGCCCGCCTATATTTTCGCCGCCCTGTTTCCCATCACCTATTACTTCGGCGGGTTCAACGCGCTTTATTTGTTTGTGTTTTTCCTGGCCTGTTTTGTCGCCACGGTGGTGGGCCAGGTCTTGACCGCAAAGGGGGACTTCGAGGCTGTGCCCTACAGCCTGCTGCCCTTCGCCTATCCGCTGCTGCCCGGCGTCACGCTGGTTCTGCTTTACTTCGGTCTGCCGGAGGACATCTTTCTCACCGCCACCGCGCTGGCCCTCTTTGCGCCCGCGCTGGGGGACACCCTCGCCTACTTCGGCGGCGTACTGTTGGGGCGGCACAAACTCTGTCCGGCCATCAGCCCGAAGAAAACCGTGGAGGGCGCGCTCTTCGGTCTTTTGGGCGGCACGCTTTTGGGGCTCTTGCTCTGGCTGGCCCAGCCCTGGTGGGGCGGTGCGGTCGGGTTTTGGCCGCTGTTGATCCTGGGCCTGGTCTGCGGCGCGATGGGACAAGTCGGCGACCTGTTCGCCTCCTGCCTCAAACGCTACGCGGGCGTCAAGGATTTCTCGGGCATCTTCCCGGGCCATGGCGGGATCCTCGACCGAATCGACAGCCAGCTGTTATGCGCGCCCGTTGTTCTCGCATACTTTATGCTGACGGCGTTGTAGGAAACTACAATGTGTACATTGTAGTTTGAAAAAAGGAATCATGAAAAAGAAAGTTTCTATATTAGGCAGCACGGGCTCCATAGGCAAGCAAACCCTCGAGGTCCTGCAACATCTGCAAGACGAATTCGAGGTCTATGGCCTTGCGGCGGGCAGCAAGACAGAGCTGCTGGAAGAGCAGGCGCGGGTTTTCAAACCCCGCGTCGTGGCTTGCGGTGAAAATGCCGCCACCGCGCTGGCCGGAGACCCGGCGGCCGATATCGTCGTGCTGGCCATCTCGGGTTTTGCCGCGTTGCGGCCCTTGCTTGCCGCCATTCCGCTGGGGAAACGCATTGCCATCGCCAACAAGGAGAGCCTCGTCTGCGGCGGCCATCTGGTGCAAAACGCCCTTGCCGCCTCCGGCGCGGAGCTGATCCCCATCGACAGCGAGCAGTCGGCTTTGTTCCAATGTTTGCAAACCGTAGGGGCGAACTGTGTTCGCCCGCAACGCGACGTCAAACAACTTATCCTCACCGCGTCCGGCGGGCCCTTCTGGCGCAAGAATCGTGACGAATTGCGCGACATCACGCCCGCGCAGGCGCTGGCTCACCCCACCTGGACCATGGGCCGCAAGATCACGCTCGACTCCGCCACGCTGATGAACAAGGGTCTGGAGGTGATCGAGGCGGCGCGGCTCTTCCACTTCGACGCCGACCAAATCTCCGTGGTCATTCACCCTCAGTCCGTCATTCACGCGCTGGTGGAGTTTGCCGACGGCAGCATGATGGCCAGCCTGGCGCAGCCCGATATGCGCCTGCCCATTCAATACGCGCTGACCTACCCGAACCGTTTGCCCTCGCTGACGAAAGCGCTTTCGCTGACCGAGATCGGCAAGTTGGAATTTTATCCGGCGGACGAAACCCGCTTCCCCTCGCTGCGCCTGGCCTACGAGGCCCTGCGTTCAGGCGGCGGTTATCCCGTGGTCTACAACGGCGCGAACGAGCGCGCGGCCGAACTGTTCTTCACAGGCGAGATTTCCTTCCTCGACATCGACCGCTTTGTCGAATCCGCCCTTTCCCGCTACGTCCCCCAACCCATGGACAGCCTGGAGGCTATTTTCGAAGCGGATCGGTTTGCCAGACAATGCGCAATGCGTAATGCATAATGCGTAATTAGGACGAAGTTTCGCCGGCGGCGAAACAACCATCATTACGAATTGCGAATTGCGCATTACGAATTATAAAGGAGCCCCCATGATAACGACCGTCCTCTACATCCTCTACGCCCTGCTCGTGCTCTCCGCCCTGGTGACGGTGCACGAACTGGGCCATTACATCTCCGGCCGCGCGCTGGGCTTTTCCGTGCTGGAGTTTTCCATCGGCATGGGTCCGCGCCTATTAAAGTTCGAGAAGAACGGCATTCTTTACTCATTGAAGGCCTTTCCCATCGGCGGCTCCTGCCGTTTCGCGGGCGAGGACGAGGCGGCTATCGGCGCGCGCGACTTTAACGCCCTGGCGCCCTGGCGGCGGGCGATTACGCTGGCCTCGGGCGCGATCTGCAATATTCTCTTCGCCTTTATTCTGACCATCATTCTGCTCACGACCTATGGGGACTGGGACACCTCCAAGAATTTTGTCGGCGAGGTCAACCCGGGTTCCAGCGCGCAGGCCGCAGGCATGATGGAAGGCGACTTACTCCTGTCCATCAACGGGAAACAGATTCGCCGGGACGATCAGATTCGAACATTTTTGGACAAGGCAAAGGACGGTTCGGCGGAGATAAAAGTGGAACGCGGCGGTGCCGTCGTTGTCCTGCATTTGACCGAACTATTCAACGCCGAAGAGGGGAGAAACATGATGGGGGTCATCATGGACTATTCTGCGCACGAGAAAGTCCGCTACTCCTTCTTCGGCGCGGTGGGCGAGTCCGCCCGCTTTGTGACCGGCATGATCGGCGAGATGTTTGACTTTCTCAAACAACTGGTCATGGGCCGGATCTCCGCGGGGGACATGGCTGGACCGGTGGGCATTGTCGACCTTTTTGTGACCTTCGCGCCCGAGGGCTTTGAGGTCGTGTTGCGTATTGCCGTCCTGCTCTCGGTCAATCTGGGCTTTATCAACCTGCTGCCCCTGCCCGCGCTGGACGGCGGACGGCTCGTGTTCGTGGCCATCGAGGGCATTTTCAAAAAGCGTGTGCCGGAGGAGATCGAGGGCCGTATCCACGCCACCGGCCTGATGCTCCTTTTTGGGCTCATCATCTTTATTACAATAATGGATATCTCGCGATGTATAAGATAGGTGATGGGGCCCACTGATTAAATCGTGAGGGGGAATAGTTGGCCTGCCAAAAGCTCCTGGGTTGGGACCATTCTGATAGCCACTCTACCCGGCGAACGATTTAATCAGGGGTTCCGATGAAGATAACAACTTGAAAACTGGATTGTTTCGACATCAATCCTTGCAGGCAAGAGAATCCCGGTGTCTCGCAATGACGCAAAGCCCCAACCCCATCGTCATTGCGAGGAGAACACAGGTTTGTGTGTTAGGAGCAGCACGACGAAGCAATCCAGTCTCCCAGGAAACGTCATGGAGGAGCATATGACAAAGGCCGTGAAAATAGGCAACCGAATCATCGGCGGGGGCAACCCGATCTTGGTGCAGTCCATGACGAATACGGACACCCGCGATGTCGCCGCGACCGTCTCTCAGATTCGGGAGCTGGAGGCAGTGGGCTGTGACATCGTGCGTGTCGCGGTCTTTGACAGGGCCAGCGCGGCGGCTGTCCGTTCCATCGTGGACGCGATCTCGATCCCCCTGGTGGCGGACGTGCACTTTGACTATAAGCTCGCGCTGGCCGCGATGGAGAACGGGGTGCACAAATTACGTTTTAACCCGGGCAATATCGGCGGCGAAAAGCGCGTGCGCGAGATCGTAGCCTGCGCGAAGACGCACGGTGTGCCCATTCGCGTCGGCGTCAACGCGGGCTCTTTGGAGACTGGCCTGCGCGACCGCTATCCGGACAATATCCCCGAGGCCATGGCGCAAAGCGCGCTCTCCCATGTGGCCATGCTGGAAACGGAGGGCTTTACCGACATTGTGCTCGCGCTGAAAGCCTCTTCCGTGGCGACCACGGTCGCGGCCAATCGGCTGATCGCGGCGCGCTGCGATTACCCGCTGCACATCGGCGTGACCGAGGCGGGGGCGGGGCAGGAGGCAGTCATCAAATCCGCCGTCGGCATCGGCGCGCTGCTATTGGACGGCGTTGGCGATACGATCCGCGTCTCGCTCACCGACCACCCCGTACGGGAGGTGGAGGCGGGCAAGCAGATCCTGGCCGCCCTGGGCCTTTCCCGCGAGGATGTGGAGATCGTCAGCTGTCCCACCTGCGGCCGGACGCGGGTGGACCTTCTCGCGGCGGTGGAGTTTGTGCGTGCGAATGTGCCGCGCAATCGCGGCTATCTCAAGATCGCGGTCATGGGCTGTGCGGTCAACGGCCCCGGCGAGGCGCGGGACGCGGACATGGGTATCGCCTGCGGCGACGGCAACGCGGTCCTCTTTGAAAAGGGCGAGATTGTGGCTTCGGGCGAACTCGATGAGATGTTAAGAAACCTGGCAGAAAAGGCGGCGTTCGCCCTTGCCAAGTAATAAGTAATAATGCCAATCACGAGTTAAACAAAGTGTGAACTCGTGACAGAAGAAAGGCAAACGGTGGAAATAGATGGTAAGATTTAGTTATGACAAAAGAAATCTTACTTATCAACCTCTA
>Ga0123353_10004850_pt1 | contig 17478 bp, 16 predicted proteins | sample TergutLab28metaG_3_FD_92763 | JGI IMG/M metagenome (GOLD analysis project Ga0123353, IMG submission 92763) | Labiotermes labralis P3 segment gut microbial communities from Petit-Saut dam, French Guiana - Lab288 P3 | ecosystem: Host-associated > Arthropoda: Insects > Digestive system > Gut ...
ATATATTCAAAAATATATTATATAATATATTAAAATTCTAAAAATACATACATAAATAGATTTTAAAATAAAATATAATCTAAAAACATGATTTATTAATTAAAAACAATAAAAAATTCTTAAAATAGATTTTAAAATAATATAAACAATTTACCAATTTTTATTAATATTATAAGTTTTTTTAATAAATACCTTTATAAACTCTGATTTCTAATATTACACTTGAAGTAAAAGATACACTTGAAGTTTATAAATAATATAGAATTTTGAAATATAAATTTTAAAATTTTAAAATATAAATTTTAAATTATTATTGTAATAAATTAAGTATTTTAATTAAACACAATATACAAATCAATATAGAAATAATTTTTTATAATTATATATTATTATAATTTATAAAATTTTTTATAATATTATAATATAATTTTAAATCACAATACAAATTTAAATTTAATCATACTTATTAAATTATTTACTATTATAAAAGTTATTTACTATTTAAAGTTCTATTTACTAAGAAATACTTATTATTTTCACTATTTAATGATTTAACCATTAGGATGATTCAATGCCAGCAAATATTTTTGAGGGGTTAGAAAAAAAGGGGTCTGTTTTTAAAGACAAACAGTCTTTAGATCATAGATTTTTACCTGATAATCTACCACATAGGAGAGAACAAATTGAAGCAATAGCAACATACTGGCTAGATGCTTTAAAACATATAACTCCCTCAGATGTTACAATTTTTGGAAAAACTGGAACTGGAAAAACTGCAGCAGCTAAGTTTGCAATGAATCAATTACAAGATTTTGCAGCTGATAAAGAAGTGAAAATTAGAACTGAATATATCAGATGTACAGATTACACTACAGAGTATCAAGTAATAGCTAGACTTTGTCAACTAATGGGAAGAGATGTTCCTTATAGAGGATGGACAAAAGGTGAAGTAATAAATGCTTTTAGAGATGTTCTTAAAACACAAGTATATGGGAAAAGAATAATTCTTATAGTAATTTTAGATGAAATAGATATTCTTCTTAAAAATGATGGAGACGGAATTCTTTATACTCTTACTAGAACTGACAATGTTTCAATTTTATCTATTAGTAATTATGTTGACTTTAAAAAATTCATTAAAAGTCGTGTTTTAAGTAGTTTTAGAGATAGAGAAATAGTTTTTCCACCTTATGGAGCTCAACAACTTGTGGATATTTTGGGTGAAAGATCTGAATTAGCTTTTGAAGATAGTATTCTTGAAAGTGATGTTATTCCTTTGTGTGCAGCTATGGCAGCTAAAGAAGAAGGAGATGCTAGATATGCATTAGATCTTCTTAGAACCTCTGGAGAAATAGCTGATGAGAAAGAATCAAAAACAATCAAAGGTGAAATGGTTCGAGAAGCTAAAGACAAGATTGAACATAACAAAGTCACAGATCTTATATCTACACTTCCAACTCAACAACAAAGAGTTTTAGAGTCTATTTTAAAACTTACAATAGAAAAAGAAGAAATTATTTCTGGAAAGTTATATGATACCTATAAAGAACTTGCAAAAGGAGATACAGTATCTTACAGAAGAATATTTGATTTTATAAATGAACTTGAAATGCTTGGAATAATTTCAACCAATACTATTTCAAGAGGCAGAGGAAAAGGAAGAACAAATATAATTACTTTACAATGTGACAAAGGCATTTTAGAAGATGCTTTGTATTCTGTTTAAGTAAAATTATTTTATTTTTTTTACTTTTTTTAAATTATTAAAATAAAAATATCATTTATTTTTTTAATAAAATTTGTTTTTCTAATTAATATTAATAGAGTGAATTATATGAAAGTAGCTATTTTATCAGTAACAGAGAAAGGAAAAAAGCTTTCAAATAATTTAAAGCAATTATTAGAAAAAGATCCTACAATAATAGATATCCACACTTTTCATAAAAATATTAAAAAAAATATAAACGATATTTTTAATGATATTCACAGTGATAATCTTAATAATAATAATAATTTTAATAATGGGCTTAATGATAATCTAAGTAAGAACCATAATACTAATTTTGATGTTATTATTGGAATCATGGCTACTGGAATACTTATAAGAAGTATAGCTCTAAATATCCAAAGTAAAACAAGAGATCCTGCAATTATAGCCATGGATGAAAAAGGAAAATATACAATTAGCTTAGTTTCAGGTCATTTAGGTAGAGCTAATGAGATAACAGAGAAAATAGCTAAATTAACAAATTCAAAACCTGTAATAACAACAGCTACAGACATAAACAATAAAATAGGAATTGATACATTAGTTAACAAGTATTATTGGGAAATTGACAATAAAAACAATATTTTAAACTTTAATAAAGCTATTTTAGAAGAAAAAAGAATAAATTTACTTATCAACAAAAAGAAGAATAAAAAAATAAAATATATTGATGATATAAAGAATTATTTAAAGAGTCAAAATCACAATACAGTTGAAATCATTGACCTGAAAAATGAAGAACTTTCAATAGAAAATAAATACCCGGAATTATCATCAGTAGATATTACTGAAATAAACAGGAATCCTAATAAAAATTTTGATCTTGTAGCTACATTTCATAAACATAGACTATTTTTTAGAGAAAAGAATATGGTTCTTGGAATAGGTGCAAAAGCCAATGTTTCAAAAGAAAAAGTTATAAAAGCTATACATGCCAGTGTAAAAAATTTAAACATACCTATTGAAAGAATTAATTCTATAGCTACAGCAGAAATAAAAGCCAATGAAGTGGGAATTTTAGAAGCAGTAAAAGAATTAAAAATACCTTTTAAAATAATCACCCTCAATGAAATAAAAGAATTTAATCATAGTGATATTTCATGTTCAAAACTAGTAGAAGAAAAATTTGGAATCTCTGGAGTTTGTGAACCATCTGCATTAATAGGAGCTTGTGAAAACAAATACTCAAAGCCAAAATTGATTCATAAGAAGACAGCCATTGATGGAGTTACAGTCGCAATAGCTATCTCTAGCTAATATTCAGGATACATTAAAAAGGATTATAAAAAACTAATTTTAGTAATTTTTGATTAAAAAATCCAACAACCCCTATAAGATACATTTGTTTGTATCATATGAGATATCTATCAATATAAAAATCATGAAAAATAAGTTATATAAAAATAAAAAATTATAAATTATTCAACATAAAACCCTTCATCAAGCATATTATTCGCTTTTTAAACCCATTTAAATTCTTTATCAGTTAAAAATGGAAACTCTTCTCTTTTTAATTTTTTTTTCTTTCCATAATAATCACCCTTTAAAAAGAAAATGATTCTTTAACAAGGTATCAACCTATTCTATCTTAATATTTATTTTGTTGTTTATAACATATAAAATTTGAGGTCGAAATTGTTTTCTTTGAACATGATATTTATTTCTTTGACAATCTGTTTTTGATTTTTAGAAAAATATGGTCTATATAATTCATTCCCTAACTTTTTTTCTCTGAGTTTTTTCTCAGGAAACTTTGCTATTATTTTTTTAGTTTTATCAGGATATAAACTCTGAATTTCAATCTGTTTATCCTTCATGAATTTAATGTATTTATTAGAAATATTTTCAAATTTTTCCTGATTTTTTTCCCATCAAAATTAACTCCTGTTTTAGCAAGATTAGCATCAAATGGAGATAATAATTCCTTTATTTCTTTTTTATTCATTTTTATACTCCATATTTTTAACAACTATCTAACATTTCTACAGATTGTAGAAATTATAACTAATCCTATCTAAAAAAACTAATAACAAGCCATCATTACAAAATAACACACTTGTTCTTTAAAATAATCAATATTCAAGGTATCAATTTCAATATCATCATTAACTCCAACTAAAACACAATTAAATTCATTTATTTTATCTTCACGAATTTTAAAATGAACATAAAATAGCATTGAATTTTCATTTTCAAAAATTTCAGAAAAATAATTATTCAAATTGATTTTTTCACTATCAATATTTTTAATATCTTCATCTCTTGATAGATTTTTTATATTATCCATTAGCCAATAATTACCCTTATTAATTGAATCATCATTAAAAAAGAAATAATAATTATTATTTTCAAATTCATTCTTTGTAATTTTAAATTTTTTACAAACCCAAGAATAACCATTAGCATTTGAATGATTTAAGCTATTAATAGTTTCATGATTACACAATGTTCTATTATTATCAAAATTCTTAAAACTAAATTCATCACCATTATTAATAGAAACAATAGCCAAGTCCCGATAAAAATCACATTTTACAGTTCTATTAACCACAACAATATTAGAAACGCTTTCATTAGAGTAATTAATTAAATCACCAATAAAAATAGAATTAATACTACAACCAACAGGATAAAGACCAATAAAACTTTTAGCACGATTATTGAAGATTTTTTTCCCTATTAAATCCCCATAACTATTTTTTAATGTTTCTATTTTTCTAAAAGAAACTGTATTTATAACTCCTTCATTCATTAAATTCTGGGTAGCTAATCCTGGAATAACTCCTTCAAAACTATACATATTTTCCCAATTAGGAGGAGATCCAGGGTTATTTAATAAATTATCAACTGCAGTTTCAGTTAATCTTTCAAGTTCAGCCACTTCAAGTGGATTTAATACTTTTTCATTAGAATTATCAATGATATTAGCCACTATTCCAATTACTATTACAAATAGAAGTAATGTTAATAAAAAATCAGTTGAAAACACTATTCCTCTAGAATCTGTAATTATTTCAGTGTTTTTATTAAAATCATCTGTTTTTATCATAATTTTCCCTTCAGTGTTTTTTATAATTTTTTTATTTTAGATATTTTTTCAGCTATTTTTTTATTTTAGATATTTTTTCAGCTATTTTTTTATTTTAGGTACTTTTTCAGCTATTTTTTTATTTTAGGTACTTTTTTAATTATTTTTTATTTTTGGATATTTTTCTCAATAATTATTTAAAAACAATTAGGTTCTGTTATTTTAGCTTAATTCATTCCATACTTAGCACCATGGGAGCTATCAAGAATAAGAATTTCATAAAATCCGTTTTCTTCATAAAAAACAATAGTATCTCCAGGATAATTATCATAAAAAATAACATGGTCTGAACCACTAATTGAACTTTGATTTAGAGAAGACACAGCTTGTGGTACTATAAAGGTTTCAAGCCCATAATGAAAACAAGTTGCTTTACCTTCTAAACGGCATAGATAACAACCACCATCAGCACTTTCATGAAAATAACCATTATCAATACAATTTTTCATTCCATATTTATTTCCATGGTGTTCATAAGGATCAAAAGGACATTTTCTAATAAAAAGAGGGCTTGTTGCATTTTCGTAAACTTCAGGGTTTAAAAGGTTTTTTGAAGATAAATAATAACTAATGGCATCATTATAGTATATTTTAGTCCCATTTTCAAATAATGTAGGATGTTCTTTACACATTAAGAAAGGTAAAGGGTCTTTAAGCTCTTCAATAGAAATTTTAGTTTCAACTACATGATTATATTCAGATTTTCCTTTAGTTGCAGTAACAAGTGTTTTAACATTCAGATGAAAAGGATCTTCTCCATTATAAACACTTAAAACCTCACTTTTAAAGTTGACACCAGTATTTTTATAATAATCATTAGCTTTATCATTAAGTATAGTTTGTAAATTGTTTTTTATTTCATCAGCACTATTATGAGAAGAAATTTTATTTTTAATCACTTCATTAGCTAAATCTCTAATTGTATTTTTCCCAAAAATCCCTATATTTTTATTGTAGTCCTGCACAACATAGTTAAATTCATGTGAAGCTAGATTATCTGAATTTATCTGATTAGAATCAACAACAAAATTCATAAGTATAACTGCCATTATTATAAATGTAAAAACAAATAAAACAGCTAAACCTGTAAATATATTTCCATATTCTTCAACATTCAAATCTTTTTCTTCATGAATATTTTTTTTAAATATTTTCATAAACTTATTATTTCGGATTTAATATAAAAATGTTGCTTTAATAACGTTATATTTTTTTGTTAATTGTTAATTTTTAAGATAAAACTGTTTTTCAGGATAAAACTGTTTTTTAAGATAAATTTATTTTTTAATTTAAAAATAGAATAAATTTTTAATTAAGAATATTTTTTCAATGTAAAGTATTTTTTCAAGTTTAGAATAAATTTTTGATTAAGAATATTTTTTAAATGTAAAATAAATTTTTAATTAGTAGTATCTTTCAATAATTTAATTTTAAAAGAAAATTTATTAATAAAATTAATCTTTAAACATAGATTTTTTATTATTTAAATCGAAAAGTAAGTAAAATGAAAAATATAAAATATTTAAAAAATTCAGAATTTTAATAAAAGTGAAAAATTTAAAAAATTAGGAATTCTAAGATAAAAATAGTTACAGAAACTAATATTAAAGAGGATAGTGAGTCAGTTATACTAGTAGAAACAGGAATAACAATATTGTCTGGGTTTAAGTTTTTTCTATAAGAGAATGCAGATATTAAGAATACAATTAACAGCATAATAGCAATTAGTATTAAGCCAGAGATTGTACTTATCCCAACAATACTTAAATACCCTAAACCATCCATATGTAAAATAACAGAAGATAGTTCAGCTAAAAGTCCAATGATTGGATATATTATTATAGCTAAAAAGATGATTATTGAAAAATTCCTAAGAGTTGCTTTTTCAGGTCGCAATGCTGAGCTTATTAAACCAGAATGAAGTGCAGATGAAAGTCTTGCACCTAAAATACTTACTAAATTTCCACTCTCCCCTGAAAAGAGAGGAACTAAAGTTAATAGGCTCGGATTTTTAAGCAAGGTTTCGATTGAACTATTTAAAAATCCACCAGCTACAATACCTAAAAACGAACAAAGAAGAAGAACAGGTGTAGATTGTTTAAGAATTTTTTTCATCTCTCCACCAGATTTTATACCATAATAAAGACTTAGTAAAGAGATTGTTATAAAAAATATAAATATAATATATTTTAATATTGTACTTGATATTACTGAAATAATAATAGTAGATAGTATAATAGAAGGCAATGTAAATAAATCACCAAATGCAGCTATAATTGGAGTAGATATGTTATCAGGATCCCATCCATTTTCATAACTTTTAAGGGATATTAACATAGTAACTGGTAACATAATTACACTAGAAATTAGTCCAGCAAATATTGAAATTAATATAAAATCAACTAAACTAATACTTTCAAAACCAAATATTACACAGATTATTTTAGCTATAAAACCTAAAAGCATGGATAAAACTAAGGTTAATATAAGAGAAGATAGAATATTTTCAGAAAGGATTTTAGAACGTTTAAATTCAGGGGAAAGTAAACCAATATGGAGATTTGAACCAAGTCGTGAGCCAAGAGCTCCAAATATATTTCCTCTCATTCCTATAGCTCCAGGTATAATAACTAGTAGCCCAGGAAATGCAGTTAAAAAGTATTCCATTTTTCCTAATATTAGTCCAGCACACAAACCACCAATAGCACAAATTAAAAGACCCAACAACGATTCTCTAAGAACAGAGTTTGTTTCATTAAAAAAAGACTTAAATCTATGACCTACTCGGTAAGGGATAGAAAACAAATAGTTTATTTTTTTATAGACAAATATTACAGAATTTACTATGAGTGATAGTATCATAGAGGATATTTGCCGAATCATCTTCAATAGAAGCTTTACTTTCTTCACAAATATCACCTACATACATTTTACCAACTCTTTGAATTATTTGAAATATATTTAAGATTTATTTAAAATTTATTTTAGAATTTATTCATTAAATACAGTTAAATTTTATCATAAAATATTTTTAAAGTTTATTTATATTAGTTAAAATTTATTTATATTAGTTAAAGTTTATTTATATTAGTTAAAACTTAAGAATAATATTATTTAATCTTTATCTTCACTTTTGGATTGACTTTCTTCATCTACTAAATCAGCTATTTCATCAAGATCGATTTCATTATTAGCTAATTTCTCTAAAAGCTCTCCACCTACTTCTGTTCCTTTAGCTATTACTGTGTCACCAGCTCTTATAATTGTATGTCTATTAGGACCATATAACCAAGTTTCATCTCTTCTAATAACTATTACAGTCATTCCTATCCTGTTAGCTAATACTAATTCACCAAGAGATTTATCACACAATTCAGAATCTTCTTGAACTTTTGTACTAGTGATAATTTCTTCAGCTTCTTCCATTACCATTTTAAATACTGGGTGGGGTTTAATACCTTTAATAACAATATCTGCCAAATCTTTAGCTGCATTAGCTATACTTTCAGCAGCTTCAGCTATTTCAAGAAGAGCTGTTAATTTTTCAGCATCTTCAATAGAACGTGCTGCAACAAGGGACTGTTTTTTTATTTCATAATTTAAACTATTTACTTTATTTTCTAATTTTAAAACTTCTTTTGCAGCATTTTTACTATTAAAAAGAACAGCTGAATAAGCTAAATCAACCATCAACTCAGATAAATTTTTCATCTCTATTAATATGTCTTTTATACTAGCCATTTTTTGTTTCCATCCTTATGTTTTTATTATTTCCCTATTTTTATTATTCATTATCTTTATTATTTATTTCATTATTTTATTATTAATAAGTACTGATTTTGGAAAATTAGTATGATAAATTAAATTTTATTATATTTTTTATTTTTTTAATTTATTTTAAATCTATTTTTAATTTGTAATATTTTTTGTTATAGTAATTATAATTTTTTTATAATATATTTTAATTTGTAATATTTTTTCTTATATAATTATAATATTTTATATAATAATATAATTTCAACATGTGTATATATTCGATAAATAATTGATTAAAATTTAAATAAACTATTTTTTTCTTCTAGTTTCACTAATACAATGTTTACGTAACTTTAATAACTCTTTCTTTTTAATTGTTAAATCATCTACTTCTTCAAGAATATTGTTCAAGCTTTTTTTAACACATTCTACAGTAGCTTCTTCATGAATCCATTTACAGTCTTTACAACTCCAAACATTCTTACCTTTTATCCATTCCCCCCCTGTAGAGCTATCACCACATGGATAGAAGGGACAATAACAGAAATCACATTGTTGTTTTCCATCTTCCATATCATGGCAGGGATAATATTCACAAGTTTCATTTGGACCAATAGGAGATTCTCCAGCCAAATATTTAGTATAAAATTCTTCAGACAATGGATGAATCTGTGATTTAACAACATATCCTCTTGGAGTAATCATATAACCGTCTTGAAGGTATGTTGATGAATTTCCAACAATTAATGTTGTGGACATATTAATATCTTCTTCATTAAGATTGTCTAATGTCACAACACTTGTTTTTGATGGAATTTCAGTTTTTGAAAGAAAATTGGCGTTTTTATTTTTTTCTTTTTTATTTAAGTTTTCAGTATTTTTTCTTTTATTTAAGTTCTCACTACTATCTACAATTCCAATTAAAGTTTTAGGATCTTTAGTTTCCATCAATATTTCTTTGAATCTTCTAAAAGGTTTTTTCCTTGTTTTACTAATAGGATTGTAAATAGCTATTATAAAATCAGCACGAGAAGCATATTCTATTTTTTTTTCAATTTCTGAAAGTGGTGTTAATATATCACTCAAACTAATAGCTGCAAAGTCATGTAATGGGGCTCCAAGAAGTGAAGCACTATAATTAACAGAACTCACCCCTGGAAATATTTTTATATCCTTTTTAGAATCAAAATCTTTATATTTAGCCATTATTTGAAATAAGACATTAGCCATTCCAAAAACTCCCGGATCACCAGAACTAATTAAGGCAACTGTTTTTCCTTGGATTGATTTAGATATTGCAATATCTCCTCTTGCAATCTCATCACCCATACCTTTTTTTATAATTTCTTTATCTTCAAGTAAATCAGAAATAGAATCTATGTATTTTTTATATCCAATTATTACATCTGATTTTTCAAGAGCTTCTAAAGCTGAAAGTGTAATATTTTCTCTGTTAGGTCCTAGACCTATAATATTAATCATTAAGTCACCTAATTTTTTAAAATTATAAAAATAAAATATTTAATTAGTTAATTAATTTATATTTAATTATTTGAGGAATGATTGTTTCAATGTTATTCATTTAATGAAGAGATTGTTTTACACTCTCTTCTTTTTAAACAAATGAAATATTGAGACCTCCACCTCTATTGTTACCACTACTCCCACTTCTATTAGAAGAATTTCCCCCACCAATAAATGTTTCATCGGTAGTGGCAAGTTTCATAATAGAGACCACAGCTATACTAGTTACATTAACTTCAATAGTACCGTCGTTTGTTCTATATGCAAGAGCTTTTACTGTAACACTATAATCAGGAACTGTTGATAATATTAATGAACCTTTTGTGGAATTTGGTGATGAAAAAGCTAAAGCATTAATTTCAACATCGAATTCTCTATTTTGAGTATTATTCAAGGTGGTTACATTCATAGTACTTATATCAATACCATCCACCTTTGCAGCACTTGCCATAGCATCAGCTACTTTTGCTTTATTAATTATAGTAACTTCTTCAGGATCTTTAATCATAACTTCACTTATTTTTTCTGGACTAAAAAACTCTGTGATGGTTCTGATTTGTAAATCAATAAGACCCCTGACATCTGGAGGTTCAGATGTTATTATTGTATAAGAACTGAAAAGCCCTGCTTCAAAAAAAGCTATGAAAAATACCAATATAAGTAAAATTTTTAATTTTCCTGACATAAACCCACCTAATCATATTCAATCTCTAGGTAATGATTTTTTTATTATGTTTTTTAATTAATTTATCAGTTAATATTCTTAGTTAATAGATTATTATTAATTTAGAATATTTTTTTTAAGTATTTTATTCTATTTAGCTAAATATATATTTTACTTTATTAATATTCAGTAGTTTAGAAATTAATAATAGATAAATATATAGTTTATTAATTTATTATTCAGTAATTTAGGAATTAATAATAGATAAATATATAATTTATAACATTATAAATATGTTTTTTATTTATAATAAAAGTAACTGTTAAAAAGTTTTTGGGACTGTCAGTTTTTGATAATATTTTCAAATACAATTTCATTCTAAAAATTTTCTGTTAAATTTATACTATTGAAATTTTCATGATTAAAAATATAAACTAAAAAAACCAATATTAATATAAACACTATTATTAAAAAATATAAATTTATAGAATATACTATTCTTTATAAATTTTAAAAAATTTATTTCAATGATATTATGACAACAGAAGTTCTTTTTAAGTTCGCAAAAAAAGATATTAACTTATCACCAGAAGCTTATGAAAAAATTATCGGATTAGATGATCCTTTAGATTTTTCTTCTTCTTTAATTGTAAAATTAAAAAGTCAAAAATTCTCTAAAGAACAATTAATCTCTTTAGATGAAAATATAGTTGATGAATTTATAGTAACATTAGGTTTAGCTATTTCTGATTCAAAAGCTGAAAAAGATCAAAACACATCAGATAGTCAAAGTAGTTTGTTTGCTAATAATGAAAAAGAAAACATTAGTTTTGGCGACATTGATAAGAGCGATCTAGTTGATAAGAATGTGGTTGTTGGTAAGAGCGATCCGATTGATAAGGGTGTAGCTGTTGATAAGGGCAGTTCTCTTGATAAGGGTGTTGACACTGTCGATATTGATAATAAAGGTGTAATTACTAATACAAAAAATATAAGCACCGACACCAATGTTAAAATTAAAAATTCAGATACTAAAAATGTAGTCAACACAATTGCTACTAAAACAACTTCTGATTCTTTTATTAACGATAACACCAATATTAACACGAGTACTGGTGTTGATGTTGATTCAGATACAAGTGTTGATGTTTCCAATAGCATTGATTCTGAGATGGCAGATGATTTAAGTGTTTCTAATGAAAAAGTCAGAGAAGATGTATCAAATAAAGCTATAAATAATAAACAGTCTAAGACAATAGACTCATCTAAATTTAAAAGAAATTTAAATCCACCTACAGCTGAATATGACTTTAAAATATTACAAGATACTAGTAAAAAATCATATACTAGTGGGGAAATTGGAAATTTAATTACTTATTTTAAAAACAGATATGAAAAATTATCGAAAATATTATCTAAACGACCAGAACTAAAAGCTTTTCAAAAGATTAGGGATTTAGATGAAAAAACTACGGACTTAAATCTCATTGTAATGGTTTCAGAAATTAGAAACACCAAAAATGGTCATAGAATTGTAATTTTTGAAGATGACACAGACGAAATAACTGTATTATTCCATAAGGACAATCATGAATTATTCAAACTTTCAGAAAAACTTGTTAAAGATGAAATTGTTGGAATTTTAGCTGAAAGAAAGGGAGAATTAGCTATTGCAAATAGAATAATTCAACCAGGAATTCCAAGAGTTCCTAAAAAAGACATGAATTTTTCAGCTGTATTTACATCAGATATTCATGTTGGTAGCTTAACTTTTCTTGAAGATGCATTTGTAAGGTTTACACAATGGTTAAATGGTGATTTTGGAAGTGAAGAACAAAAAAAAATAGCCAATGATGTTAAATACATGGTTGTTTGTGGGGATATTGTAGATGGTATTGGCATATACCCAAACCAAGATGCAGAACTAGGTATTAAAGACATTTCAGACCAATATGATGAGGCCGCCCGTCTTCTTGGAGATATTAGAAGTGATATTAAAATTATCATATCTCCTGGAAACCACGATGCTTCAAGAGTAGCTGAACCTCAGCCAGCAGTACCAGAAAAATATGCAAAATCTCTATATGAACTCAGTAACACAGAATTTGTAAGTAATCCTGCTGTTGTAAGTCTTGATGGTTGGAATACTCTTATTTACCATGGTCGTGGTTTTGATGACATAGCTATTGGTGTTAAAGGATTTTCCCATGAACGTAATGATATTATCATGGAAGAACTCTTAAATATGCGACATCTTGCTCCAATCTATGGTGAAAGAACTCCACTTGCTTCAGAACTTGAAGATTACCTTGTTATTGATAATGTTCCAGATATTTTCCACACAGGCCATGTTCATATTAATACATATAAAAATTATAATGGAGTCCACATGATTAACTCAGGAACTTTTCAAACCCAAACAGAGTTTCAAAAAATCCACAATATTGTTCCTACATGTGCAAATGTTCCAGTTCTTCATAGAGGAACTTATAAACAATTGAATTTTTTAAATAAATAATTTAACTCAATATATTAGTGTTATAATTAATGATAATTAAGTGTAGGATATAGCTTTGTTGATAATTGAATTAATGATAAGGGTATTGTTAATAATTAAGTGTAGGATATAGCTTTGTTGATAATTGAATTAATGATAAGGGTATTGTTAATAATTAAGTGTAGGATATAGCTTTGTTGATAATTGAATTGATGATAATTAGATGGATGATATAAAATGTATGATAATAAAGACAATATTAAAAGCATTATTGAAATATCAAAATATTTATTCAAAAAAAAATTAGTTTCTGGAAAAGCTGGAAATGTAAGTGCTAGATTTAAAGATAATGGAATGGATGTAATAGCTATTACACCTACTTTAAAATCTTTAGGAGATTTAAAAGAAGAAGATATTATTTTAGTTGATATTGAAGGAAATAATTTAACAAAGGGAGTCCCTTCTTCTGAAGTTTATCTACACTTAGCTATTTACAAAGAAAAAAAAGATGTTGGAGGAATCGTTCATACACACTCAATTTTTGCAACAGGCTTTGCATTTTCAGATAAGAAAATAAAGAGACTTGAAGGATTTGGAGAAATCAAATCTCCATACTTGGCTGAAATTGCTTATGAAAAACCAGGAAGTGAAAAATTAGCTACAAAATCAGCCGAAGCACTGAAAAATGAAGATGTTTTAATTTTAAAAGAACATGGAGTCATAGTTACTGGCGAAAACCTAAAAGAAGCTTGTTTATTAGCAGAATTTGTTGAAGATATAGCTAAAACTCAGTTTATTTCTCATACATTAAATCTTTAAGATTTTTTTTAGATTTTTTAGAATAAGAGCTATATTTAATTGAAAATAGTTTTAATAATTAATAATTAATAATAAAAATATGAGGAAATAATCTAATAAAAGCCAGATTAAATTAAATAAAAAAGAAAATAATAATAATGAATAAAAATATTTTATTAATTAAAAATTTTAAATAATTAATATAAATTGTGACAATTGTCACAATAAAAATAAAAGTCGAGTATAGTTAGTTTTTTCAGTTAATGTGTTTTAATTGATTCTAATTTACTTAAAACTTCCCAAATAAGTGTTCTTGCATGAATTGGTATATTTGGATCATTACTGATTTCATCTAATATCAAAATAACTGCACTTACTCTTACAGTCACATCTTCATCTTCATTGTTTAAAGTTGTGTTAGATTCATCAGCAGCTCTTCTGATGTTACGCGGAACACTAGGATTTTCCATAATGTGCTTTAAAATTTCAGAAACTTCGTTAAAAATATCATCACTCATAAAAATGCCTCCCAAGAATTAAAATAAATAATAATTTTAAATTTAATACTAATTTAATAGTAAGTTAGAACTATAATGAAATATAGTACTAATTTAGATATTTAATAATAAATATAAGAAATATTAAAAATTTTAACAAGTATTTATGTATTAATAAGTATTTAAAAAATATAGTTAAATATAATCTAATTTACTATATATCTTTATTATATTGGAGCAAGCTATTTAAAAACTTTTTGTATTTTTTTCATTTAAATATTTTAGTATATATAGATTTTATATACACATTTTATAAAATTATTATTATTCTATAACGAGTCTTATTTTGGCATGGTTTAATTTGTTTATTTGTATTAATATGGTTATTTTTTATTATTTTTTAAGCTATTTTAGCTATCATCACTTTTTGAGTTAATTATTTATATAATAATTTTAAAATATTATAACATTATAGACATATATTATAATATTAATAGAAATATATTATAACATTATAGAAATATTTAAAACATTGTTTATATTTCTAATATATTTACTGGGGATTGATAAAATTGAAATTAAATAAAAATATAATAATAGTTATCTTGCTATTATTTGTTTTTGCTGTAGGAATAATAAGTTTTGTTGATACAGTTGAAGCAGCAAAGTGGAAAAAATTTGATTCAGGTTCATTTAATATTAAAAAGGCAGATGCTGGATATAAAAATAAAATTTCATATACTTCATACACTAAAGGTTCTAAAAATATTAAAATGGATTTATATGGATATAAAAAGAAAAACAATAAAAAAGAACTTCTTCAGACTATTTATTATACTAAAACAGGAGATAAAATCAAGTATTATAATGTTAATAAAAAAGGGAAAAAATCAAAAACACAATCCACTGCACTTAATATGAGTCTTAAAACTTTTTATAAAGATTCTATAACTTCATTAAAAAGTAAAAACTCGACAGTCACATCTAAAAACATTTCATCTGGGTCAAAACTTCAATATAAATATGTATATGATTATGGATATTATTATGGATACCGCTATGTCCTTGATTTGGTATATGACTATGATTATTATTATGGAGGATATAGATATCAATATAAATATGTATGGAAATGGGGTTATGCTTGGGGCTACCAATGGGTTTGGAAATGGGTATGAAGACTATTAAATGGTAAAATTAATATTTTTCTTAGAGAGAAGATTTTTTCTTCTTTCTACAACATTGACAAGTTATCAACTCTATTTTCGATGAACAATTTATATTTTTTAATCTTTATTAAAATTTAATATTTTTTATTTTTTTTATAATTTTTATTTTTATAATATTATATTTTAAAATTTTTATAAAAAATAAATAATTTTATTTATCATAAAATTTAAATATTATAAAAAATAATTAAAGTATTACTTTAATTAATTAAATTTTTATATGATTGTTACATAAATATTTAGTTAATATAAATAAACATGATAATTTTTATATGAATTTTAATTAATTAAAATATAAAATGTTAAATTATATATAAAAAAAATTCTTAATATTATTTGAAATTTTAGTTATATAGATATTATACCTACTAGGGGGCTATAAATGTCTGATATTGTAAGAACATGGCGTCATATTCCACAAAGATATAATCTCATAGGTTCAAAATGTACAAATTGTGAAGGAGTTTACTTCCCTCCACGAGTGATTTGTCCAAAATGTAGAAGAAAAGGAAAAATTGAAAATATTCAATTTAAAGGAAAAGGAAAAATCCATAGCTTTTCTATAGTTGAAACCCCAACTGATGAGTTTAAAATAATCGCTCCTTATGCAGTAGCTATAATTGAATTAGATGAAGGGGTAAAACTAACAGCTCAACTTGTAGACTGTGATTTAAATGAAATAGAAATTGGAAATCCAGTTGAAATGGTATTTAGAAAAATAGGAGAAGATGGTGAAGACGGAGTAATCTCTTATGGATTCAAATTCAAACCAATTAAGTAAAATTAACTCAACTAAAGGAATAAATATGTTAGATAGTTCAAACTCTAAGCTAAGTGATTCAAATTCTCATATAATTGATTCATACTCTAAAACAATTGATTCATATTCTGATGCAATTGATTCATACTCTGAAGATTTTGGAATCTTACTAATCAGTCATGGAAGTAGCTTACCTTATGCAGAAAAGACTTTCAAAGAAATACATAAAAAATTTATAGCTAAAACTGGATATACTACTGAAGTTGGTTATATGAAAGTAGCTGAACCTTCTATTTCTCAAGCTATCACTAATTTAACCAATAATAACATGAATATTAAAAAGATAATAGCCATGCCTGTATTTTTAGCTCCAGGTATTCATACTAATATTGATATTCCAATTATTTTAGGTTTAGAACCTAAAGAAATTGATCCAAGATGTCCTGATGGTAACTATCCAAATAATCACTATCTTAAAGAAATTGAGAAAGTTAACTTTAATGGAGAAATTAATTTAATTAATTGTATTGGTCCAGATCCAATGATAATTGATATTATTCATAATAGAATTAAATCAGCTATTGACAACTCTGATAATACCATCGAAGAAGAAAAAACAGCTATTTTACTTGTTAGTCATGGAAGTAGATTAAACTATAATCGTGAATTTATAACTGAGGTTTATAATCAATATAAGACTCAAGCTAGCTACACTGTTGGTCAAGGATTCATGGAGCTTTGTGAACCGACAATTGCACAAACTATTGATTCAATGACTAAAGAAAAAGATTTTGATAGATTAATTGTTGTTCCTGTATTTTTAGCCCCAGGAGTTCATACAACAAGAGATATTCCTGGAATTTTAGGCATTTTAAAGGATAATGGAAATGAAGATTC
>Ga0123353_10004851_pt1 | contig 17478 bp, 10 predicted proteins | sample TergutLab28metaG_3_FD_92763 | JGI IMG/M metagenome (GOLD analysis project Ga0123353, IMG submission 92763) | Labiotermes labralis P3 segment gut microbial communities from Petit-Saut dam, French Guiana - Lab288 P3 | ecosystem: Host-associated > Arthropoda: Insects > Digestive system > Gut ...
ATCTTCATATCCTTAATATTGCTACGTGTCTCCACACCTCTCCCTCTAACAGTTAAGCAGCTCTTTGTGACAACAACGTGTCTGTCTTCACAATATCCACGTACATGTCTCCACAATATGCCTCTCTAATACCTGTAAGGGGAGCCAGGACTGCGATGGAAGTATAGTGACCAGGCTAGAGACTGGATGATCCGGGGTCCGAATTCCGGCAGGAACAAAATATTTTTATAGTCTCCACAAAGTACAGACAGATCCTGGGGCCCAACCAGCCCCCTGTTCGATGGGTACCGGACATCTCTCCCGGAGGTATAGCGATCAGGGCGTAAAGTTGAACACTCACCTCCACCTACAGTCGAGGTTAGGAATGAATGGAGCCATACGTCTACCCCCCTTACATGCCATCATGGTGTAAACACGTACAAAATTTACCTTAATAGCTCTGTGTTCCTCCATAACCTCTCTGACTCCATAGTATCCCACTACGCCTCCGTAATGTGTGTTTGTCCCCACTATAGCTTGTAAATTAACTCATTTGTTTTACTGACACTGTAATTATCAAAGTAAGTAGGCATAATGTGTTAAAAAAGAAAAGGGGATTCTTATTTCCTAACGCTGATACCATTGTAACAATTTAAATGTTTACGCTTCTAATTATTTCGAAATTTCCGGTAAGCAGTAGATGGCATAAGCTTAGGCAGACGATCAGATGAAGAGGGTCTTAGAAATTCAGAATTTCCAGTAGGCTTACAACTAATCATCTTAAATTGTAACGCATCTCGAATTGCCACAAAAAATGTCAACATGAAAATTACGAATTTAAATACTAGGGACGAATTAACAGAGTGAAACGATTTAATTCATATTAATAGGGTGATTAAATCAGGTAGGTGGAGTAGGTGGAGAGGAAACGTACGAAGTAATAAAAGAGAAATGCACATACAATTTTATTTTTGAAATCAGAACAATAGTATCACAGTCTTTTTTATATTTTGAACGTAAATATAAAAAACTGAACTGTAAAATATTTTGACTATACCAGAATCTTTTGTCTTCCAGGTTGCTATCCAAAAATTTAAAGATCAAGATTTACAGAACTATAATTTTGCCTGTTGTTTTGTATGGGTGTGAAACTTGGTCGTTGACATGCGGGAGGAAAGGAAGCTGAGGGTGTTTGAGAACATGGTGTTCAGGAGAATATTTGGACGTAGGAGGGACGAGGTAACGGGGGAATGGAGGAGATTGCGTAACGAGGAACTGAATGATTTGTACTCCTCACCCAATATTGTGCGGGTGATAAAATCGAGAAGAATGAGATGGGCTGGGCATGTGGCGCGTGTGGGTGAGGAGAGTGGGGTGTATAGGGTCTTGGTCGGGAAACCGGAGGGAAAGAGACCACTGGGGATACCTAGGCGTAGATGGGTGGATAATATTAGGATGGATCTCCAGGAGGTGGGGTGTGGGTATATGGACTAGATTGGGCTGGCTCAGGATAGAGACAGGTCAAACACACGCATCCCTACTGGCATTGTACGATTAATTCACCTAATATTAGTAATCTGCACACTGGTCAACAGTACAGAGGGGACCCATCCAAAGTGCGACGTGATGTCATGCACTGGGCACTCTGCACACCAGCCTCCTGTCCTCCTGAGGAACTGCACGACGTCCTGCAATACGAACTCAACAGGATTGGCGAATCTCAAGGCATCAAGTTCACATCCCGGATATCGCGGGATCTGTGTCACAAAGTGCACACCGAGGAACCTTTTTCAGCCGGGGACATAGCCTACCTGTAAGTATATTCTCAAGAAGTATTTCGGTCTGTCTTTTCAGGTCCCATCATTAGGTTCCTAACTGCTGTGTATCACTACCAATCATCGTAACAAAGTAGTTGCCTTTTCATGTCCCATCAGTAGGTTCCTGACTGCTGTGTATCACTGACAATCATCGTAACTAGGTAGTTACGTTTCCATGTCCCATCAGTAGGATCGTAACTGCTGATTATCATTGCAAATTATCGCACATCTCCAAATTTTAAGTTTCTGCTTCCGTAAAAAAAATGAGCATGTTGACTAAAGCGGAAATTCTTTGGATGTGTATTCCGGAGGTGCTCCAAATATCATGTATGAGAATTCTATTCTTTTTCCCGGTTTCTTCATGTGACTGCCTAGACAGCACGTTGAGATAAACAAGGCTGGTTCCTCTCTAATCCCTTCAGCTTCATCTAACTCCAAAGGGCTCTAACATCACTGGCTTCCGCTTCAGTAGATGCCCTATTTCAAGTAACCTCATATCCGTTCTTACTGTCGCACAGAAGGAAAATTTACAAGGAAGAATCATGCAAAGTGATATCAAAAGAGAGTAGCCCTCAAGAATCTGTACAGTGCGAGCAGGATCAGGACGGAACTGCAGTTCCGTCCTGATCCTGCTCGGAAGCTGTCAGCAAACCTTTATGACATATACCATTTCTGTGTGTACAGTGAAAAAACTCCTGATGATGGACAGAGGAACTGTCCGAAACATGTAGAATTTTATTACAAAAATAAATTTGAGAAATAAGTGCATCTAGTTGGTTTTATTGTAAGAATTTATCACGATGCACGGTCACCTGAACGTCAAACTGTCATGTCAACATTAGTGATGTAACTCTTAAAACGTACATTCTGGTTTCTATAAAAGTACATACATAACACTTAAAATTGCTATAATGTCTCATATATTACGGATTTTATTTTCAGATTTGTTCTGATTTCACTGATATCTTTGCTGGTGTCGAGTACGTGTTACGACTTCGCATTCTACGCTGATCCAAGTAGGTACCAGACACAATGTTTCATAAATCCTGCCATCTGACAGTCCCATTACATCATGTTCCCTTTATTTGAGCCACAACATTAAAACGTGAACAAATGTTTCGACATGTGAAATTTAATTACATTTCTTTATTACAGTGAGTGTAGTGCTCTGTAACAAGTATGAAGAAGGAACTTCATTGAATGCGTTTAAATTTCACATTAAATTCCATCATTATATTATCATTCTGTACTTAAAGAAGAACTTCATATACTTGTTTACTTCAATTCCAGTAAATTTGAACCAGAATTCGAAGTCCCTATTTTGGGGCTTGAGGGATGTATTTATTGCAGTGTGACAACGGCAGTGTACAATAGAAAATCGCCCGCCTATTTATGAAAAAAATGTAACATTTTTGTACTGTCTAGCCCTTCTGGCAGAGGGGTTAGTTCGCCGCACAATCTGCATTAATAATACTCACTTTACACTTCGCTTGCAGAGTTCATTTCCTTACTTTTGATGCTCACAACAAACAGAGACAGTTTCCCTGAACAGCACTAAATAGTCGATATTTATAATGGAGAACAGTTTGTTTACTAATTGGTACAAACATAGTCTTCCAACGTAAGTCATATTAGTTGTTTGTTTCACAGGATTAGTAAGCTATGGTAGCATGATAGCATTCAGACATGATAACATTTTGTCCCAAGGTAAATAAAATCGCCGGAAATTTGTCCGTGTTTTCATTAGTGGAGGGACTTTTGTGTAAGCCTGCGTAACTCAGTAGCAATAAACAAGTGACAACGAGATGCAGCATTTTCCCTTTCCCCGTCACATCCAAAGTCATTGCAATTCTAATACGTCCGTTCGAAGTGGTCAAAAATTCTAAGAAAATTGTTTTATTATAACCAACTGATGCACAATTATCTCATAAAAGTAAATGCCACAATAGTCCTTTGTGTAATATATACTTTTATGAGATAATTGTGCATTCGTTGGTTATAATAGAAAATAATGAAAGATAAACGGTACGTCTATTAAAATAAAATAATTCTAAGAAAGTTACGAATACACACAACTGAACCGACGGAGTAAATTATGAGTCCTTAATTACTCGTATTTGAGTTATTACAGCTTTTTGACATTGAATTAGACAGAATCTATGTTAGAAAACCTCAACTGTCTGAAATATATTTAATGTCGATCATAGACTTTCTTATTTTAGATACAAACCGCAATCGTCGTTAAAATTACAACCACTTAACCGATAAAAAAAAGGCAGAAATTATTTCTCAAACAATATTTCATACACATTAAGAACATACTAGGTCATAAAAAATGTCTAACATAAATAAACCAACGGCGATGACAGTTTCTACGAACTATGCTAGAAAGCTAGGAAAATCACAGCAGACATGCATAGTATAATAATATAAACAGCTAACTGCAGCAGGCAGCATCGCCGGTGCATTATACCACAAGCTCTAAACACAGTCTAGGGCTCCTAAGGATGGGCGAAATTATCGCCTGACACATGTTGAGCTGATTGTAATAATCAATAAAATTTATTATTGTTGCATCTAGTTGGCTGTTTATATTATTGTATCAATGATGCACGGTCACACAAACATCAAATGTATGGTACAGTAATTATAAAATCGTTTAAGTTAATTAGTAGTTTGAGTTAGGTACAGAAGGTGCTAATAAACCCACTGCCTCCAAATTCAGTGTTGACTAGGAAGGTGAGATGTTCCTCAGGGACATTCATATTCTAGTACCAGATTATAGTGCTTGATTTACAAACGTTGCAAAATTACTTTAGGATTTAATTTTTTAAGTGACTAAAAAGAAAAGTGATAGAAATAATATGACCTATTCGCCTAATAAGCTAGTGTCTCAATTTCAACATCGTGCCACCATATACTGCAAACTTCTTTAAAAATCTGCAGACCGAAGTTGGCCTTTCATAGCAGGAATACTCAGTTTGAACAGGCAGTTTTTCTATGCGATTAATCTGCCGAGTATATTACACAGACTCTCCTATTTTAATGCAGATATGTCATACATTATTCTAATGGTACGCAAGGAGTACAAGGGAAAGGCATTGAGAGTTTTGGTGAGGAACATCTGAGAAAAGCAGCACTTGAAACGCAAAGGAGAAGATGGGAGAATATTAAAATAAATCTTAAATAAATGGGATATGGATTGACTGGATAAGGGTTAACTGGAGTCACATGACTCAGGTCAGGGACAAATAGCGGGCTCCAGCAAACACGTCAATAAATTTTGAGGCAAGGCTTCCACGTTGTGTTTTTGTCTATTAATATAAAATACGGTCTAACAAATGTGCAGCCTGAAGATGACTCTTAAGAGCCGAAACATGTAGCTGAAAGCTGTAAATTAAAAAAATAAATAAAAGTTTTGTTAGACTATATTTTATTACATTATCGAATTAACACTAATATCTCTCGCTTCTCATAAAACTTGGAAAATTTCCATGACTAGATACGGAACTATCGGCTTTGAAAGAAGGGCTCTGTGGAGTTATTTATAGCTTTGTATTTAGAATATTCGAATTATAGCTCCACATACATGGTAGCTTCAAAATGTTCCTGGAACAACTGTATTTCTTAGAAATGAAAACGGAGCAATCCTTTAAGCTACATGTGCCAATATACACTTCTGCCAGCAACTGTAAAGGTGTTGAAAATATTCCTGGAAATCATTTTATGAAAGCTTTTTCAGTTCTCCCGTCGCATTATTAATGACGTCAGTAGTATCACAAAAACTCCCTCCCTTCAATGCTGATTTTGTTGAGGGAACATGTAAAAATCATCTGGGTCCAGGTCAGAAGAATACGGGGGAGGCTCCAGTCTTTTCACATTGTTCTTTGTTAAGAAATCCTTGACCAAAACCTACCGGTGTGCTGGAGCATTGTCATGAAAGGCAAACCAACTGTTTTTCTCCATTTTTCGGCCTATGTAAACCAAATATGTCAATGCGCATTTCTTTATTCACAGTAGTAATTAGTGTAAAATATACCAGCGAATTCTGGGAAATTGTTGAAGCTACTATGTACAGTAAAAGCAATTTCACGCTGAATTTCAGTTCATTCGTAACATTTACATATCTTCTAGCTACGAAGAAACTGTCAAAACTACAGACAGTGTTCCTCTGCTTTTCTGCAAGGCGAAACTTAAAGAAACTTCTAAGCGACAATTCCATTCACCCGGCTCTCGATGCTTCCCACGGCTCCAGACTTCTGTTTATGCTTTTCATCATCATGGGTCACAGGATCACTACATATGGAGGGCATCCCATATTCAATGCGGAGACCGAGGAAAGGGTAGGCTTCTCTATATTACAGTAGAATGAATAAGAAGCGCTTTCAGAACTGCAGTTCATCACATAAACCTATAGCCCTCCAAGGGTATAATGTATTTCTGAGTCACAGCAAAATGTTTACCTTTTGAAACACCGTTTACCACTGGTCCTAGAATATTTTGTTTCAATTACATTAAAGTTTACTGCCTATTTACCCGAATTAATTAACTCCTTCGCAAGAAAAATAGAAATTTAAGAATCGGGACGTCCATTACGTATATAAATCCTTCAAATGTTCCATATATTTTAACATAAGTTTTATAAGATTAGCAAACACTACCAAAACAGTCAGCTCTTCGTCAAGATATGGCTGTTATCTTTGTAACAGATATTAACTGTTCATTTGTATCCTTACTAACGCATCTCCTTCTAGTGCCGAGATTGGCAACGCATGAAACATGTCTCTACACCCACACATCGCCATAACGTGTTAACTAAATTAATCACATATTCAACTTTGCTTCGCCCATTATTTCTAGCAAGATAGATAACACAAGTAACATTAAAGGTCATAATCTCGTCCTAGACACCTTGTACTAAGCATATATAAAAACTTTAAGATTTCAGTTTTTCAAGTGCTTACTAAATAATTAACTAGCCTTTCATATTTGTGTTTGTTTCACAGTTATTTCGCAATATACCATCCATGCTCCTTGCAAATGGCCCGGTCATAGTCGATGGCTTCTTCGCTCTAAGTGGCGTTCTGCTGGCATACCCTCTACTCGTTCACCTAGGCAAAACCGAGCGCACGAATATAGCATTGCCAATAATTGTGCGATTCATTAGGTAAGAGAAACGAGCAACACGGCCTTGTAAGTAAGTTTCAGACATTATAAACTAATACTGCTAATACATATAGGCCACTTAAATTAAGGAAATTCGCAAAACTGCCAAACATCTGTAAACAAGTCTACACTCTTGCACAGGTTGACACCCTCGTACATGATGTTGGTGTTCTTTCACGCGACCATTCTCCCCCACATCGGTTCTGGCCCGTTTTGGAACGCCACGGTGGGGCTTGAACAACACCGATGTTTAACAAACTGGTGGACAAACCTCTTGTACATTAACAACTACATAAATGTCGGTGATATGGTGAGTAAATACTTTATTGACCCAAAGTGACTGAAAACGACGTCTTCGATATTTGGGTTCTATTCTAGTTGAGGGTTCATTCTCTTATAGCAATCTATACTTCATCTCGTCCTCCACCTATTTTTATTTTTCCTATTCCTCCTCCTCCCTCTTCTTCTTCTTCTTCTTCTTTTCTCCTTCTTCTACCGGTTCAGCCCTTTGCGAGCCACGGCCACGGCCACCCCCCAACTCCTTTCTCCATCATGCCCTTATCCTTGCTGCTGTTTTCGAGTTCCGTGGCTGAAGCAAATCCACGGCCATAGATGATGCCAATGAAACATTCCAGTGTCACCATCGCTTTGCCTCAACCAACTGCGCCCGCGGGTGCCCTTTTTTGAACACTGTCCAGGCAGAATTCCAACAGCGTATTTCTTAAAGTAGGTGTCTGTCGTATATTGAAACAGAAAACACGTGGATTAGAGAGTACATGTGACATGTTTAAAGCGTATCAGGTAGGCCAACTATGAGGAAAGGTACCGGTTATTCATTTTGATATTTTGGCGTCGGATTTCACAACAACTGCTGTATAAGTAACTTCGCAAAGCTTTTCTTACCCACGTTTATGATCACCCCATCATCCTGAATGAAATACGCGACAGAGCAGCGTAAAATTTCCTACGGCCTTACTAACTGCCCATCTCTCGCTGTCGCCGGAAATACTTTCAACACCAGTTCTTCAGCAACGTAAATACTTGTTTACCGCTTCGGCATCCGCTTTAGCTTTTGCCTTTTAATCTACAATTACAGGGATCAAACTCACAGTCCGACCACTGAAATACGTAACTGCACATCGATAATTTATCAAAGTAAAGTTCTGGTACAGAAATGTGGTTCAGTTCCTGAAGTAGATTGGAATAAAACAGCCTTGCAGTATGTGTGTATGACTGTGGTTGAGTACCTATCCTATGAATTACCATCACCACATTACTACAAGGTGAATGCTATATGTTACTTAAAGAAATGGAATGAAAAGAACCTATAATAAAGAGAAAGCATCTGTCCGTCTGTGGCCTGTTGTACATTAATGCCATGCTGTTCCGTCCAGTGTAACTCCGTAATGTGGCCTGTTATGTTGTAAATTAGTGTCACGCTGTTCCATCCAGTGTAACTCAGCAAAATGGCCTGTTATGTTGTAAATTAGTGTCACGTTGTTCCGTCCAGTGTAACTCAGCAATGTAGCCTGTTATGCATTAGTGTCCTGCCTTTTGTTCGGTATATGTTCAACACTGGTCTGTTACGCCTTAGTGTCATATCGTTCTCTTACAGTGCATGTTCCAGTCGTGGTACCTAGCAGCAGACTTCCACTTGTACGTCATTTCTCTGCTGGTAGTCAATGCCATATGGCGCTGGCCTCGCCTGGGCTACACGGCACTGGGAACCCTGACGGCACTCTCTGCGCTCATACCCTTCGCTCTCATCTACCAGAACGAGGAGTCTCCTCTTCTCTACCCGTACCCGGAGTAAGTACAGCTCGTGACTGCATAGCACACTTGTCCGTGTGCATGCCAAGCGACCATTAATCTTAACCTCAAAACTATATGGTGACTCATGGGCCAGCTGCACAAACCGGTCGCTTTAATGCCCGGAGGGGGGAGGGGGGACACCTGCACTTATTTGAACAGCATGTCGGCTGGGTCCCAAAGCTCGTATGGACACTTTGTAGGAGATGAAAATCCAGTGCTTTACCGGGAATCGAGAGGAGATGGTAGAACTATTTCAACAATTGAAATATCTGCCAGAAAGCCTGGAGACGTCTGGCCTGAACGTAGTAACAAGTTCAGGAGAAAGTATTTGTCTTGTTGGGGAGTTTACAAATTTACATTCGGTTTACAGCACATATTTTTAAGGAAATGAGATGACAAAATCAATGTCAATTCTTGGGATATAGAACAAATATTTAGATGTACCTTCCAAGGAATTTACTCAAAAGATAAATTAGCAGCAGACAACTGATTTTCACGGAACCTTTATTGATCTGGTACAAAATGTGTGCTTGCCATCAAACTGAACGTAGAGATTAGGAAATGTAGAGAATATTCAGTTGAAGAACCGCAAGGAGAGAAGCAATTGGGAGAATAATATGTAAATAAAAGAACATTATTAAAATGCGTCCTAAGTAATTTTAGGTAGGGATGGATATTGGATTAACATTATAAAGCAGGTCCAAAACTAACTTGGTTGATCACGGCAAAGAATTTCAGATGCCATAAAATCAAGCAATTTCTTGACTGAATGACTGACTGACTAAACATATGTAGCACAGTCGATCTTGAGACGATACTAAGTTCTCAGTTTTTAAACAAATTCCCGGAATGTTAAGAAAACCTAAGTATCATTACCATAGTCTTATAGAAAATCCGCCACTGCTCCCTATTCTGAGCCAGATAAATCCAGTCCACATCTCACCGTCTATCTTAAACGTCATTTTTAATACTGTCCTTCCGTGTATGACTAGGTTTTCGAAATGATGTCTTTCCTTCGAATTTCTCCTTCAAATTCTGCTTTCCTTTCTCCTCTCCAAGGAAGCCACATGCCCCGTCCAATTTATTTTCCTTGTTTTTATCACCCGAATTACATCTGACGAAGAATACAGATCATAAAGTTCCTTATGATGCAATTTTCTCCAGTCTCCAGTTAATCCTACCTTTTTATACACAAATAGTTTCCTCTGCACCTTATTCTCGAAGACCCACACGTTTGTAATTTTTTAAATAAGACCTTTGATTAAGCATTTATTTGAGCTCTAAGAAATACGTTTTACTAGTGTTACATCAAAAATGAGTTACCGCTTTTTACAGAAACGTTAGGGATGTCAGAGCTAGCCAATATTTCCAGTCCATGTACGTGGCAACTCACAACAGAGCTGCGCCCTACTTCGTCGGCGTCATTATTGGCGTCCTTCTCTATAAACTACGGGATAGAGGATATAAACTCGGGAAGGTATGTATTACATAAAGGGTGATTAAAAAAGATGGACTCAATTGAAGAGTAAACGGCGCCTCAACACAAGCCAGACAGTTGGTTTTGGTATTCCAAGTTCTCTGCTCGCTCTACGGGTTGATTTGAATGGGCTACGCTCAAAAATCTCTTTAATTTGTGTCACGTTCTCCTCCGATACACGCAAAAAATATTGTGCTGCATAGTAGCCATTTTGTTCTCAACTGACGCTGCTGCACGGCTGTGCGTTAGGTGAGAGCTCTAGTGATGATATTTGAAAATTTAGGACTTCCTCTTTCAAGCGTTATGCAGGTCATTAACATATCATGTATAGTTCAGGAAATACAGAAGTACGAAATTGAGTTCATCTTTTTGATCACCCTGTATGTGGGCTGGAATAATATTACGTTATCTAATTTTGTCACGGGAAACACACATCTGCATATGCGTCAGCCTTCTCACAATATTAGTCTGATAAATGACGATTACAGTCCTCTCTCTAAAACCTCGCACCAGGTGTTATGCTTTTCTAACCAAGTAGAACTAAAAACACGTTAAATATAATCGCTATATATTCTTAGCGCTTAATCACTATTTAATTTCCGCTCGACGTGTGCCTTTCTTTAGCACTTGAGGAAATCAAATGCCTCTTCGTAACTTTGGTTATTTATCAGCACGTAAAAATCGCTGCAGTGCGGAAGTACGCCTAAATTATACTTACTTATTATTAAATATGTTCCACGAACTAAACGATGTTAGTGCAACATATGCCTTGTAGTAATTACTCTCAATAAGCCACACAACAGCAGTTTGATGCATTGAAATTTCGTCACGCAATAAAACAGCAGTAGGCATTCAGCGCTTGAGCGGGTGAGCATTCGGGGGAAAAATATACGCGGTTTTTTAGGGATCTAAAGATTAAATTATCAGCTGTATAAAAGAGAATGGGGGACCGTGGTGGCACAGTGTTTAAAGTGCTGTGCTACAAATCGTAAGATCGCTGGTTCAATCCCAGCTATTGTCTTGGGAATATTTCATTGACATAAAATCCTCCCGATAGTACTATAGCCCTGGGGTCGACTCAGCCCCTAACAGAAATGAGTACTAGGAGCATTTCCTGGGGGTAAAGGCGGCCGGTGCGTAAGGCTGACAACCTTACCACCATCCTGTGCTGTTGTCATGAAATCTGGGAACCTTAACTTCCTGGAACCCCCTTGGCCACTCTAGGCCTGTAATGGGACTGCTTTACCTTCTTATAAAAGAGAATGAGATAAGAACCCAAACCTGGGGTATAATAAATGGACTTTCTGGTTTACTGAACAGTGGTTCTTCATTTAATGTCCCACATATGCGCAGAGGCTTAGTATCAAGTACGCGTTAACAGTCGCATAATAGAAAACACTGCTACAGAATGACAAATTCGATACCGTTCCCTGTAAGAAAGCATTGTGTTTAACATTTTAATGCAGAAGAGTTTCAGCGTTTCACTAATTTCTGCTTTATGTTCAGTACGAATATTATGTGGCCAATGTTTTGTTGAAATCCAGTAATTAATATATTACCTTGAGAAAATAAATTTCATATGTACTAGGCTGTGTAGAGATTCTTATTCTTCCTCTACACAAATGATATAAACAAACAACCCGTGACCTCAAAATCGATAGCATTCCAGAGATTTGGTATCAAAATTTGTAAAGTCCAGTATCTTTGACAATTACATGCTGTATTTTATGTAACACAAAGACTGTACCTTAAGCCTCAAAGTTACACGAAATCAAATGAAATAAGAAAGCGGTTATTCAACGTAAATACGTATATAAAGTGGCTCTGGCTCATTTGAAGTTTTTTTTTAAATGTGACATTCCATTGTGACACAAATACACAAAGATCATGAATCACAACAATTTTCGTATAAGCTGAAATTTATCAGTTACGTGTTTCGGCTTACCTATAGAACAGCCATCAGCAGGCCATAAGATACAAAGGGAAAATTATACATGTGTTACACCTTATCTAGTTTTTGCAGTATGTGCGTTGAGATCTCAAATTTTATATCATAAAATATGTGATATATATATATATATATGATGAGCCGAAAATTATTGGATAACAGATAAGTGTATAATAGCAATCAGTTAAAGTTTAGAATAATTGCAGTTATAACGTAACATTCACACTGTTTATGAACTATTAAAATTGTTAGAATTATTAAAATTACTAAAATAGATGCTTCTCAGAATTATTAAAAATTTTAAACATTGCTTGCTATTGTCGTACATGCTTTATTTATTTTCTTTTTGGTCTTCCACCACAGGGAAGACATAAGTGTGGATATATTTTCGGAATCCCCTGTTGCTACATCAGCCACTGTACTCTCTCACTGTTTAGGAAGCACTATCCGAGTGTTCAGATAACACGACTGAAGAAAACCTTAGAAAAAGAAAAGAAATTAATTGCCATCAACACAACTAGTAAGTGTTACATCCCTAATTTGGCAACATGTTTTAACTTTCTTCAGACCAGTAATACAAAATACGTAGAGGGAATTTTGTACAATTTTGTTTTTAAGTTTACTGACCTAAAGATCTATACTGAGGTCGAAACGTGTAGCCAAATTAAAGACAAAACACTCACCAGTCGTGTTTACGACAATTTCTTTTGTTATTACACTCGTATCTAAAACAAAGGGATCACAAACGTATACAAATCCTAGGAAATTGTCAGATTAGGGTCAAAGTCTATCTATTCCAGAACAACGCTATCGAAGAATAAAGCTAATAAGCTAAACTGCTCAACAGGCCAATGTGAATCTCTAGCAAAAATAAAATATTATTTACAATCTTTGGGAAAACCAGCGATTAATTTACTGGTGTAGGAATTGTCATAAGATGAACCCTTAATTATTTTTACAGCTGCTGTCTCACATCGCCTACCTATCATGTGTCTGGGGGTTAGGGGTAGCCGTAATACTGTCAGCGTATATGTTCTTCATCCCAGGAAGGCCCTATAACGCCCTGGAAGCTGCAATATACGGTTCCTTACATCGCATCGGCTTCGCTTTGGCTGCGGCAGGATTTTTTGTCTTCACCACGTGGGGGCAGATAGGTGAGAAAGGTCTTGCATGTTTACCAACCTGAGTCTCAAGCCGCGGGTTGCAAGTAACAGTGTGCAAAAAACAGAGAAGTTCCAAACGAACTCCACTGGATTATAAGACTATTCCAGCTCATAATCTTCATATCTTACTAGCTGCCATGTTCCCTTATTGCCTCTAGCCCGTAGACTAGTCACTACACTGACTGAAGTATATAAACTACCTATATTTTTTATTATTTTTATTTACTAATATTTTTATTACGTGGGCCGGGTAGCTCAGTCGGTATAGCGACTGAGCTACGGGTTGGACGGTCCGGGATCGAATCCCGGTGGGGACAAGATTTTCCGCCCGTCAAGACCGGCCCTGGGGTCCACCCAGCCTCCTGTAAAATGGGTACCGGGTCTTTCCCGGGAGTAAAGTGCGGCCGGGGCGTGCTGCTGACCACTCACCCACTTGTAGTGCCGCGGTCATGGAAGAGTAGAGCTATACGTCTACCCACCCTCTGGGCCACACCGGGCCTGTAACGGGATCACTTTACCTTTACATTTTAATATTTTTATTTCACTTGTTTGTGTAGAAATCGTGTTCGTGTTTCATGTACAGATAAACCCGGTTATAACGACATTGATTTATGCGACATCTCGTCAATAGCATCAGATATTCTGTTGTACCAAATAATTCCCCACTGTTAACCATAACATTACACTCCTCGGTTATAACAACACTCATTTATAACGACATAGAATATCTTTCATGACGTTATAAAGGAGTTCGACTGTCTTGCTGTGCGACGATTAGGAACGGGCTTGGTTTATGAATGACACTACAAGGAGGGTTTGAAATGGTACAGCATATCCCAGGTCATGATAGACCTTATTTTGCAATGCCGTCACAACACATGTTTCCATTTTTCTATACAATCGAGCCAGGCCCCGTCATGAAACACTCAAACCGAAGTTGTGACGTCACTTTCAAACCGAGCTATATCCTAACCATGAAGTATCCAGTGGACGTGAATCACAAACCAAGCAGTAGTTTAAAAATAGCATATGGGTAATTTAAGAACTCGATAACCATATCACTCCGGATGTGACTCAATCACTCACTAACACCCAGCGTATAATATACAGAAAGACATTTTTCTTTCATTCCCCGATATATATATATATATATATATATATATATATATATATATATATATCGTGTTTGTGTTTCAGATATATACCAGAAGTTCTTCTCCTCTAAGCCTTTTGTTGTACTTAGCCGTCTGACATACGGCGCCTATCTGGCACACACAATGGGTCAGCTTTATGACCAGGGAACACTCCGTGTGCCGCGGTATCTCTCAGCTTATACAGGGGTAAGCATGATAATATGCAGACTGTACTACACAGCGTTCAGAGCCAAGTAATGTAACCAAATCACGTTTGTTACTACCAAACGTAAACACGTCCGTCTGTTACGATTTTATTTCTTCGTTCATGCTTCTGTTACGCATGTCTACTTCGGGAGTTGTAAAATGGGTGCAGCGATGATTGCTTTTTTCTGGAATTTGACGCTATGCCAATGGGTAATCGGATCCCAACGTTTCGACGTTTTGTAGTGCCGTCACCCTCAAGGATCAATAGGTCTTAGACGAACGTTGGAATTCTGTTAACCATTAACGCAACATAAAATCCCAGTAGGATGGAATCGACAGGTACACCACTACAAAAACATAAAAATTTGAATGCATCGATGTAAGAATTAATGTAACTTGATACACGCAGTAATTGTGAAGTTATCGTTGACGTGACTTCCTTATTACTGTAAAGGAAATAAATTATTACATGAATTAACGAAAAAAGTGCCAAATATGTTTTTTTTTTATTTTGTTTCAGATGTGGCTGACGATGGGTGACGTCACATTTGCTTTCGGCATCTCATTGTTCCTCCTCTTACTGGTTGAAGCTCCTTTCAGATCTATAGAAAAGACTGTGCTTGGAAAACATAGGTGATATACTGAGAAATTATTTATTCAAGAAGAAAGACCGAACTGGACGGGAGTTATTTTGGTGCTAAGTCCATTCATCTTCTCTGTTCAATAAATGTGTTACTCTTGTGTATCTTATTAGTTTATGGCAGTATAGCAGGCATGAAACAGTATAATGATGTAGCCAAACGCTGCGTGTTCATTTTAGACTAAATTGCCTGGCCTATGTATAAGATAAATAAGTGCAGTGAATTTCCAAGGTAACAAATTACGTTTATTAATGTGGGCGCTGCTTCAGAGCCTACGATGACAGCAGATACATCTCAAAATGTTGAGTGAACATTCAATTCGAAAATACTAGAATTAAATTTTTTCCATATGGGGCGCAAACTAGAAGACAGAACTTCGAATCACACATCATTTTGAAAAACTGTAGTATTCTAAAGCAATTATGATAGGCTTAACCGACAGCTTACAGGAAATTAATGGAAAAGTGTAAATTTCATAAGGTGGTGAGAGAGCAGGGCCATTCAGTAACACTTCAAATTCCATGACAATGTTCTTCGTATTATTTACATTATTGTAACAATTCCACCGTGCGTACAGACACACTCTAGCAACAATTTTTTAGCGTCGTTACCTTCAGTCTTCAAAGTTATAAAAGCTTAGGATGTTTAGTTTTAAAACAAAAAAGGCGTCCCCCGGTTTACGTAAGCCCTGACTTGCTTATACCCCACCACACATACATAATTCCCATAAATCACATATAAAAACTAAAAAAGCTGCGTAAATATTACCTTATACTTGGAACGTAAATTCTGTTACCGGAGACTTTTTGAACGACACACGTCCAAACTGAAAGACTGCGCCACATGAACTGAGGTACCCTCCCTTAATAATGCTCTTCCAGTGACTCAGTTATATTATCTACTATTAATTTTAATGTTTTAACACAAATGAATTTTGCTTTGTTCCTCAGTGGTCAGTTACGGGTTTAACTGTACGCACACACGCCGCCGCTTGCACTACGTCAATAAGTACAGGTACATGTATAAATTTGTCGGTCCCAGTGTCCACGCGGTCTAAGGTGTAGGTCGGCGGCCGCTCGCCTGTCGAGATTGTGGGTTCGAATCCCACCGGGGGCATGGAAGTCTGTCTGTTGAGTGTTGTGTGTTGTCAGGTAGAGGTCTCTGCGACGAGCTGATCACTCGTCCAGAGGAGTCCTACCGATTGTGATGCGTCGTTTTGTGCGACATAGAAACCTCGTGGATGAGGAGGTCCTGACCCACTGGGGGGCTGTTGCGCCAAAAACAAACTTATATGAGTTTTATGGAAACAGGGTCGGATTACGGAAAGTTTTACATAAAGGAAGCCGTATGTCAGTCGGTGAGTGTCTGTAATGGAGAGCTGCCTGTGGGGGCGACACCACGGGTCGTCGACGAGGAAACATATGAACTTAAAGTTTTAGTGAGAGAAGTCGAGCATTTGGATGATATTTTAATTTTGCAATCGAAGGACTGCATTCCGAAGAAATTTTGGTATAGTGGGAAAGGATCCATTTGGGCGTCAATGTTGAAGGTAATTTTGGAAGGGAGCGCTGCATATTTGGTTTAATTATAAGACGTTTGGGACAAATCTCATGAATAACACACCACAGTCTATTATGAAAGCAATTCACCTACTAACATGCTGTATACGTACTCGTATTTTAGTTTGTTCTGAGAACCAGCTGAACTAAATACACACTCTTGGGGGCGAAACGCTGTGTTATTTACCGTTAAACCAGGTGTCCTACGGACCACTGGAGGATTAAACAGAATCATATAGACAAATATCCTGGCAGTGTACTGCACATGCACATACACGCATACAAATGCATACTCTCATCGCAGGGCTGACAATACCATCCGTTGCGAAAGTCCACTTGTTTAGAAATTTATACGGCTAATCAGTATTTTTACACTTTTGTATTTTGGTAAGGATAACTTGCGCAAATAGCCGATCTCAGTGGCCGCGCGGTCTAAGGCGTTGGTCTACGGCCGCTCGCTTGCTGGGATTGTGGGTTCGAAACCCGCCGGGGGCATGGATGTCTGTCTGTTGTGAGTGTTGTGTGTTGTCAGGTAGAGATCTCTGCGACGGGCTGATCACTCGTCCAGAGAAGTCC